>OCQI01000176.1_pt1 | contig 1913 bp, 3 predicted proteins | sample 1481341 | NCBI WGS metagenome assembly OCQI01 (sample SAMN00990124, study PRJEB22392) | human gut metagenome | reverse complement strand
TATATATATTAAATATTTACAATTTGCTTATTTATCTGTGAGGTGTGAGGAATAAGCCTTAAGTATTGATTTGATAAGGTTTATAGCATTATAAGTAAGTGTGAGAAAAATGAATATACTGTGAGGTTTTATAATGAAGAATATACAAAGTAAGTTAATAGATTATATAAAAGATAATACTGGTACTTCTTTTGTAGAAATAGAAAAAGTATTTGATGAAAATGATTTTGATTATAAAGGTCAAGGAGCATATACCAGTTCAAAGAATAGCAATATCGTATTTTGGTATGGATGGAATGAGCGGGCATTTGATGCAGTAAGTGAGTTAGTCAACGACGGTGTGATTGAAATGAGTAAATGTGAATCAATGATTTATATAGTTGATGGCAAAAGTTTAAACTTTCCTATTTTGAAGTCAGACGATGTAGACACATATCATTGGTTGCCAGTTACTTTTAATATTTGTAAGAAAGAATTGGAGTTTGTTTAATATGAACGTTGAAATTATAGCAAATCAATTTGAAACAAGAGCAGCAACATTATTAAGATATTTTACGGGCTTATGTGAAAGTAGTTATAAATTACCTTTTGCATTTAAAATATATAATGATCCATTTAACACTGTGTATCTAGTAAGTAAAGGTAAAATGTATGCTCATGTATTAATAAAAGATTGTGAAGTGAGAAAACATGACACTATAAGCGATATGATGGCTAGTTTCATGTTTGATAATGAGTATTTAATGTATGGGCTAGAAACCTTTGCAGAAAGTAATAATAGTGACATGTTCGACTACATGAGTACCGCATTCAATATAGATGAACTTGAGGTTGTTCAATCTAGTAATGCAGATGTTATAGGTAATATGGAGGCATTGTATCAGTTAGCTACTGGAATTAATGAACCAGCACCAGAATTAGTAGAGGGGCTTAAAATCATTACTGAGTTTATCCAGAATGAGAAGGCGGATGAAGATGATAGTAAAGTATTAATTGAACGATTAAATGAGTTGAAACACTCTTATTATAAGGGTGTAAAACAATGACAATAGTTGGTAAGGATATTAAAAACTTAAATCTAACTGATGATGTGTTGATAGAATTTTTAAAACTAAATGAAGAAGATTATACGCTAAATAGTAATGAATATGTATTGATAGATCATCATGATAATGTAGTAGGTAACATATTGCCATTGGTCGTCGCATTAGATTTAAATAAATCATATGTAACATGTGAGCGTGTAGAAGTTGCTACTATTACTTACTATGATAAAAATATTATTCCAACTATTCCTTACAAATGGGATAACAGAAAAGCTAAATATATTAATATTTGCTTAGAATTAGAACAGGTAGAACAATATTTTGAGTTTGCAGCATGGAAATTATATTGTGTATTGAATGGTATCAACTTAAAAAACTATAATAAGTATAAGTGGGTGCTAGAGAGAATTAAGAGAACGCCAGATGATATGCCTAATGTAGATATGCCAATTAGTAGAGCATATGAGATTGCTCAATTACCTAAAAATCTGATTGAACGTACTTATAATGTAAATGGTAAATCTAAACCAATTTATAAAATGAATATCAAACAAATTAAAAATCTAAAAGATTATGTATAAATTTTTAGGTCATGCACTTAGTAGGTGCATGGCTTTTTTATATGTAAATCGTAATTGTTAAGAATTGTTAATGATTTTAGGTTTATCTCAGGTGAAAAAACGAACATTAGTTCTGTAACGGAAAGTGTGTGAAATTGCATGAAAAGTAGTATAAACGCTTTAGTTATAGTGTTAAATGGAATGTTAAGAAGTTATGTAAACGTTACTAAAATAAGAACATTTGTTTGTTATTTAGGTGTAAATTTAGTATAATAGTGTTATAGAAGTAATGACTTCTATATATTTA
>OCQI01000107.1_pt1 | contig 8256 bp, 8 predicted proteins | sample 1481341 | NCBI WGS metagenome assembly OCQI01 (sample SAMN00990124, study PRJEB22392) | human gut metagenome | reverse complement strand
ACGGCACCCGCAGGGGCGATCCCGCCGTCGACCCGGCGCTCAACCGAGAGCACCGTGTGGGGCGCGGGGTGGAGTGGGTGCGCCCCACCGACCTGATGGCCCGCACCGGCTCGCGCATGGCGGGCGCGGGGATCGGCTTCCAGGCCGACATGGCCCGACGATCCCTCCACGCCGCCACCACGAGCACACGCGTCCTGGCCCTGCGGGCGCGCAGGCTCCCGCCGGTCTCCGCGTTCGGCCGCGGGCACGCGGACCGCGCGACCACCCGTGACGCGGTCGGCATCCCCTGACCCCGACCGGCCCGACCCGCAAGGGCGCCCGTTGCCCCACCCTCCTGGAGGTGTGGGAGCTGGTGCGCACTTACGGGTCAAGGAGGTGCCAGCAACCATGACCACCACGATCAAGAACCCGGTACAGGGCGAGGACTTCACGACCAGTGAGGGCCTGCGCCACGTCCTCGTCCGGCTCCACGCGGCGGGACCTGCCAGCTGGGAGCACGACCCCACGGCCGCCAGCCTCGTCACCTTCGCGGCCGACAAGTATGCGGGGCTGGCCCGCAAGCATGGGCTCGACCCGTGGGAGGCCGCCAGTGCCGCCTTCGAAGCGATGCGCAACGCTTCCACCCGCACGGCGCGCGACCCCTGGGCTGTGGTCACCCGCGCCGTGCAGATCACTTGCGTTGCCGAGGAGCGCGGCCAGGGCCTGCTGTGCTCGACGCATCAGGCCCGGCGCCGCAAGTACGAGGATGTCCACGACCCTGAGCGGATGTCGGACCGGGAGACTCCACTGTCGGACTATCACCCGTCCTTCCACGTCTACGACCACATCGACGACCCCGACACCGACGATAACCGTGACGGCACGGAGCCCCAGGCCCGGGAGTTGTCGACCCTGAGCGCGGTCGATGAGTGCGTCGCGTTGTTCACCGGGCTCGGCTGGCCACCCGACACGGCCCGCACCGCGATCCACTACGTGACCACAGCCCTGTCCAGGACTCGCTCGCGGATGTCGGCCTACGAGGCGCTTCGCCACGACAAGCACGCCCTGGCGTTCCTGGACCTTTCGCGCGACACCTGGGCGGTCCTGCTCCACGCCCTGCTCGGGAATCCGCACCCCGCCTTGCAGGCCACGCCCGCCGGGCGCGGGATTCTCATGCGCCTGGTCATCGGGGAACCTGTCTGCTCGATCCTTCACGATGATGACCTCGTCCTGTCCATCGCGCTGGCAGCCCCGGGCAGGGCCAGGTGAGATGTCATGGGCGCCACCGACGGGCACATCGAACTGGAACGGACCGTGAGTTCGATCCAGATCGGGGCACGCCACCGCCACGATCTCGGAGACCTCGACGCCCTCGCGGCCTCGATCCAGAAGTACGGGCTGCTCCAGCCGATCACCATCACCCCCGACGGCATCCTCGTCTGCGGAGCCAGACGACTGGCCGCGATCAGGAAGCTCGGGTGGGACACCGTCCGAGTGTGGGTGCGCTCAGGTATCTCGGACCCGCTCGCACACCTGTTGGCCGAGCAGGACGACAACGTGCTCCACAAGTCGCTGACCCAGCTGGAGCAGGCCGCCCTCTACCGGGAGATCACCGACCTGCTGCGCGAGGACGCCGAACGACGCCAAGAAGCGACCCGGTTCTCCCGTGAGCATCAGCCCGGGAACGACGGTCCCGCAAAATTTGCGGGACCGTCAGACTCTTCTGGGGAGCGCAGGAAGCAGGCCGCCGACATGATCCCCGGCGGCGCCTCCTACGCCACCCTGGACAAGGTCACCTGGCTCCAAGACGCCGCCAACGATCCCGACCAGCCTGAGCACGTCCGCCGCCAAGCCGCCGACGAGCTGGAGCACATCGAGCAGGGCGCGCCCGTACATCCGGCCTGGCAGCGCGTCCGCGACCTCGCCACCACTGCCGCCACCTCCCGCTCACAGGACGCGGCACGCCTGGCCGCCGAGGCGCTCACCAAGCTCCAGGCCGAACAGCGCGCAGGCAAGAAGCGTTCGGCCAAGACCAAGCCGAAGGCGCCCGTCGTTGAGGATCGGGAGGCGTGGCCGCCGCGCACGTTCGTCCACACCTGGCAGTCCTTCACACCTGGCTGGTGGGACCACTTCGACGTCGCCGCCCTGGTCGACAAGCTCACTCGCACCGAGATCGACGAGTTCTTCACCTTCGTCGACGAGGCCACGGCCTTCGCGGACCAGATCCGCACCGCCCTCACCAGCCCCGCAGACGTCGAACAGCGGCCCCGGCTCACGGCCATCTGACGCGTCGGGGTGCACGGCGCACCTGCCGGTCATGAAGACTCCTGCTGACACGCGAGCCCGCCGCCGACTCATCGCCGTCATCGCCACCGGCACCGCCCTGGTGGTGCTGGTGGTGTTCGGCGTCTACGGACTTCTCACCGGCCCCAACCAGGCCCCGACGGAGAACGCGGCCCCGACACCGGCAGCACCGGCCTCCCCGGCGCCATCGCCTGGCGTCTCACCGACCCCGTCGCGCCCGGTGGTGCCGCCGGTGCGGGCCAGCCGGGACCCGGAGACGTTCGCGGGCAATGCCACCCACGCCCTGTTCACCTGGGACACCACCACCGGGCTCATGCCCCTGGACTACACGGCCGCCCTCCTCGACGTCGGCGACCCCACCGGCACCGAGCAGGCAGGACTCGCCGCCGACATCGCCACCTACCTGCCCACCCGTGAGGCCTGGGCCAAGCTGCGCCCCTACGCGACAACTCAGACTCTCACCATCGACTCGATCCGGGTTCCGGACTCGTGGGCGCAGGCCGTCCAGCAGGCGCATCCCGGCCAGCTCCCCGAAGGCGCTACGGCCTACACGATCCACGGCACCCGGCACCGCGACGGCACGTGGAACGGGAAACGGACCTCGGCCGAACGGGACGTCGCGTTCACGGTGTTCATCGCCTGCCCTGTCGGTAAGGACTGCTATCTGCTGCGCCTGTCCGGGCTCGACAACCCCCTGAACTGAAAAGGGGCAACGTCATGTTGAAGAAGCTCGCCATCCTCGCCGCAGCCCTTATGTTCCTCGTGCCCACCCTCGGCCTTGTCGGCGTCGCCCTGGTCATGAACCCGGCCGCCAACGCCGCCTGCACCACCACCGGCAGCCCGGGAGTCGCGGTCGGAAACGTCCCGGATTCGCTGGAGGTGACCACCGCGGCCGGGGAGACATTCACGCTCAACCACCAGCAGCTCACCCACGCCGCGACCATCATCACTGAAGGCTCCACAATCGACGGCGTCACCCGGGACGGGCTGAAGATCGCCCTCATGGCCACGCTCACCGAGTCCACGCTGCGGATGCTCGCCAATACCGGCACCTACCCCGAATCCGGGGACTATCCGAACGACGGGAACGGCTCCGACCACGACAGTCTCGGCCTGTTCCAGATGCGTCCCCAATCTGGCTGGGGCACCGTCAAGCAGCTCATGGACCCCACCTACCAGGTGCAGGCGTTCTTCGGCGGCCCCAAAGGCCCCAACTACCCCTCGCCGCGCGGCCTGTTGGACATTCCCGGCTGGGAGCAGATGGGCAAAGGAGAGGCCGCCCAGGCCGTGGAAGTCTCCGCCTACCCCGACCGGTACGACAACTATGCGCCCGTCGCCGAGAAGATCCTCACCACTCTCACCAGTGGCGGGCACGGCTCTGGCTCCGGCGCGAAGCCGGTGGTGACGGGTGAGTCGTCGCGGGTCGTGTTCCCGCTTCCGGAGGGCACCTGGGTGCAGACCTCGCAGTTCGGGCCCCGGGTCGATCCGATCAACGGGGAATCCCGCATCCACTCCGGCGTTGATCTCGCCGCACCACAGGGCACGCCCATCATGGCTGCCGCCGACGGGACCGTCACCGTCGCCCGCTACACCGAGGCGGGCGGCGGGACCATCGTCATCGAACACCACATCGACGGCACCACCCTGGCCACCGCCTACATCCACATGTGGCAGACCGGCATCCACGTCACCGCAGGACAGAAGGTGACCGCAGGCCAGCACATCGGCGACGTCGGATCGTCCGGGCACTCCACCAGGCCACACCTGCACTTCGAGGTCCGCCCCGGCGGCACCAATAGTGAGGCCATCGACCCCGCCCCCTGGCTCAACCAGCACCACGCCGCCGACCTGCCCGAAGCCACCGGCGGCACCGACAGCCACGGCTGCTCGACCTCCAGCACCGCGGGCGACCCCGCCGCCTTCCCCGGAGGCAACCCCGACACGCTCGTGGACGATCCGACCACGGATGGGCAGATCACCGCGCGCATGGCCTACGTCATGGCCCAGACGAAGCAGGCCTTCCCCGACACCTCGTGGTCCTGCTACTCACCGCGCACCGGCACCAAGTCCGAGCACCCACTCGGGCGGGCCTGCGACATCACCTTCGGCAACCCCATCGGGAAGCGCCCCACCCCAGCTCAGCTGGCGGCCGGGTGGGAGGTGACCAACTGGGTCAAAGACCACGCCAAGACGCTCGGCGTCCAGTACCTCATCTGGCAGGGCACCATCTGGAACATCGACCGGGACTCTGAGGGCTGGCGCCCCTACAACGGCGGCGGCATGCACGACCCAACCGACATCACCGGCGGGCATTACGACCATCTCCACATCACCGTCAAAGAAGGAGCCCTGTCATGAACGTGTTCCCCAACTTCGACGGCCTCTCGGGCATCGGCGACCTCAAAACCGTCATCGGCGCCGTCCTCACCATCGTCCTGGTCATCGCAGTCCTCATGATCATCGTCTCCGCCATCATCTGGGCCATCGCCACAGGAACCGGCAACACCAGCGTCGCTACAAAAGCCCGCGCAGGCGTCCTCGTTGCCCTGGGCGCAGCAGTCCTCGCCGGGGCCGGAGTCGCCTGGATCAACTGGCTCATCCACCTCGGCCAGCAGCTCTGAGTCCTATGGCGATAGCCGATCAGAGTGAGATGATTGGCCAGTGACCACGGTGAGCGGTGATTTCGACCTGAGCATGGATGAGCTACGCGCGGTCGCCCGCTTCGTCACAGAAGCCGCGGAGAGCGTTCTGCCGCGCTTCAAGGATGCCGTCCCGGACGATCCCCGCCCTCAGTCCGCAATTGCCGCGGCACGGGAGTTCATCGACGGTGCCGCACGCTCGAAGCGTCAGCGTGTCACCTCCTTGGATGCTCACCGGGCCGCGATGGAAGCACCAGACGACGTCTCCCGTCTCGCCGCACAAGCCGCCGGTGATGCCGCATCGGCGGCGTACCTGCATCCCATCGCGAAGGCCACCCAGGTTGGCCACATTCTGCGGGCTCAAGCAAACCTCGCACTCATCGCTCAGATCGACGCCGATGGGAATCCTGAGGCCGCCGCTGTTCAACTGGACATGGTCTGCGGCGACGCGCCTTCGATAGTTGTCGATGTCCTGCGTCGCTACCCTCCCGCCCCGAAGGGGAAGAGTCCTGCTTCCCAGCTCATGGCACGACTGGACACCAAACTGCGGACCAGACACGGAGACTGAACGGCCCATCCCAATGCGTTGAGTAGGGGTCTGCTGAAGGTTTGGTTGAGTCGCCTGGATCGACTGGCTTGTCCACGTCGACCGGCAACCCTGAACAGACCACCTCAACCCGTCTCGGATCGTTTCCGAGGCGGGCTTCTTGCTGTCCTGGTGAGACGGGTGCACCTGCTGGTCGACCGCAATTCTTGTGCCACCCCGCGTGGTGGCCGACCATCCGGGAGTTCCTCATGATCGACCTCGCATCCGCCCTGCTCCACCTGCCCACATTGGTGCCGTTGGACATCAACATCAGCCCCAACGATTCCGGCCTGCCCGGCATCTCCCAGCTGCGCACCATCGTCGGCGCCGTCATGACCATCGGGCTCATCCTGTCCGTCCTCGCACTCATCATCTCGGCGATCGTGTGGGGCTTCGGCGCCAACTCCTCCAACCCACACCTGGCCGGGCGCGGCAAGATCGGCGTCCTCGTCTCCTGCGGCGCGGCCGTGATCTGCGGTGCCGCCGTCACGCTCATCAACTTCTTCTGGAACGTCGGCCAACAGGTCTAACCCCATCCACTCACATCTTGGAGGTTTGTGATGGGTGTCTGCGATGTTCCCGTCATCTCATCGGTGTGCGACGCCGCCGGAGAAGCCGCCGCCACCCTCGTCTCCGCCCCGTTCGACTGGCTGGCCTCCACCATGGGGCAAGCCGCCGGGTGGCTCATCGAGGCCATGTGGAAAGTCTTCGACTCCACCACCCTCGTCGACGTCACCGCCAAGGGCTACCTGGACGTGTACAACCTGCTCTTCGGCATCGGCGTGCTCATCGTCCTGCTCTTCTTCTGCTTCCAACTCATCCTCGGCCTCATCCGCCGAGAACCCTCCGCGTTGTCGAGGGCAGCCCTGGGGGCGGGCAAAGCCGTCCTCGGCTCGTTCCTCGTCATCACCCTGACCGCCACAGCCCTGGAGATCGTCGACCAACTGTGCATTGGCATCGTCCAAGCCGCGGGAGAGACCACCGGGACCATGGGGGACAAGATCGCGCTGCTCACCGCGGGCCTCACTGGGATCAACATCGCCGCCCCCGGGGTGGGGGCGATCGTGACGGTCTTCCTCGCCGGGCTCATGATCTGCGCAGTCGCCATCGTGTGGTTCTCCCTGCTGATCCGCAAGGCCCTGCTGCTGGTGGCGATCGTCCTGGCACCGGTCGCGTTCGCCGGGGCTGCTTGGGATGTCACCCGCTCCTGGATCGGCAAGTGGGCGGCGTTCGTGGTGGCGTTGATCGTCTCCAAACTCGTCCTTGTTGTTGTGTTTCTCATCGCCATCATCCAGGTCGCCACCCCCATCGAGGCGGACCTGTCGGCGGTGACCGAACCGATCTCGGGGATCGTGCTGCTGTTCATCGCCGCGTTCGCCCCCTACATGGTCTACCGGTTCATCTCCTTCCTCGGCTTCGACCTCTACCACGCGATGGGCACCGAGCAGGAAGCCAAGAACGCCCTCAACCAGCCCATCCCCGTCCCCTCCAAACCGAAATCTGACGGGGTGAAGAAGATCCTCGACGGCGGCGACAGCGAAGGCCCGGGTGGTGGTTCTGCGCCGCCCACCGGAGGCCCGCCACCCACGACCACGGCGCCACGCGACACCCTGTCGCAGCGACCACCGAGACCGCCGGGGCCGGAGGAGGCGGCGCGGCTGCGGCAGGACCCGCCGCCGCAGTCATCGTCGCCGCCGAGGTCGTCAAAGACGCAGCCGAAGCCGGACCCAAACTCGGCCACGAGGTCGGCGACCAAGCCGAGTCCGCCGCTGACGCCGCCAACGAGGCAGGAAGCCCCACGCCACCCGAACACGGCAGTCCCAGCGCGCCGCCGCCGTCGACGCCGCAGCCGAATCCGCCATCCAGTGACCCCGCACCGCCACCGGCCGACCCGAAGCCGCCCGCTGATCCGCCCGCACGCCAGCCACCCAAGGAGTGACCCGTCATGACGTCAACCAGTACTCCCGGCACGGAGCTGGTGCCGGTGAAGTTCTCCCGGCTGACCCGCCGCGGCATCCTCCTTGGCCTCTCCGCCTCACAGCTCGTGACGCTGGCTGTCGGGGTGGTGTCCCTCGTGTGGGCGTTCTACGCAGGCGGCGGCATCCTCATCGCGCTGACCGCACCCATCTGGCTCCTTGCCGCAGCCCTCACATGGATACCCTTCGCCGGGCGGCCCATCGTCGAATGGGTCCCCGTCGGCTTCTGGTGGCTCTGGAAAACCACCGGCGGGCAGCTGCTCTACCGCCGCCGCATTATCCGGCCCCGCCCCGAGGGCACCCTCGCCCTGCCCGGGGACACCGCGCGGCTGCGCGAATACCGCGACCCCGTCACTGGGGCAGGAATGATCCACGACCCCACAGCTGCCACGCTCACTGCCGTCATCTCGGTCACCCACCCGGCTTTCGTCCTCCTGGACCCCGGCGAACAGGAACGCCGCGTCACCTCCTGGAGCCGGGTCCTGGCCACCGTATGCCGCTCCGGGCGAGTAGCCATGTTGCAAGTCCTCGAACGCACCCTGCCGGATTCAGGCACGGGCCTTGCCGAATGGTGGGCCACCCACGGAACCCACGACTCGTCGTGGGCATCCACCACCTACAGTGAGCTGATCGACCGGGCCGGGCCCGCAGGAGAACGCCACGCCACCACACTGTCGCTGTCCTTGGACATGAAGGCAGCGGCCCGGCAGATCCGCACCGCAGGCGGCGGCATCCGCGGCGGCGCCGCTGTCCTGCGTCAAGAGATGAACAC
>OCQI01000096.1_pt1 | contig 10985 bp, 14 predicted proteins | sample 1481341 | NCBI WGS metagenome assembly OCQI01 (sample SAMN00990124, study PRJEB22392) | human gut metagenome | reverse complement strand
GGCGTGTTGTTTGGTTATATGATTAATTAATAAAAAAGAGGTTTAATTATGATATAAGAATTAATTTTAAGTGTTTTAATTTTTATAATTGTCTTTTTAGTATTAAAATTTTCTGATTATATATTTTTAGCAGAGATTTATTATCTTAAAAATGTATTCTCTACATTGATTATAACTATATTTATTATGTGTATATTTGGGAGGGATTAGATGAATATTAGAAAGTTAATAATTATATTTATTTTAATAGTTCCATTGATATTAGGTTTATTGTTTTTTTATAAAGTTTGAATATACAGAGAGTAAAGTTTATTCATATTTGGTTAATGTTGAAAAAAAACCGAAAGAAGAAGTTAAATTAAAAAAAGTTTTGGTAATTTGCCAGGTGATAGAAACTATTTAATAGAGTACAGAGATAAGGAAAATGGTTCTTTTAAATATTACTATTATGACTATAAAGAAAAGAAAGTAAAAGGAGAAGAAGAAAATAAAAATGGCTGTTCTAAAGATTTAAAGACTAAACCTCAATAGATTTAGTCTTTAAACAATTACCATTTATTATCTACAAATTTAAATCCGTTGTGTTTAACATCGTCTTTGTTAACGTATGAATATGGTGCGACTATACTAGGTTCTAACCAAACACCGTGTTCTGGAATGAGGTATTTTTTCCTGTTTTATAGTAAGAATACCAAACTAATGGTTCTGTTGCAAAGTTAAAAAACATGTAATATTTATACTGAAAAACGAAAAATAATTAATACTAACAAAACTCTTTACTGTTAAAACAATATTTGCTTTTATAGTTTTGTATAGATGTGCATATAATTTTAACTTTGCAACAGAACCTTCACTTTAGTTTTTCATTATAAAACAATTCATAAAATTTAAGCACTTGGCACGGGTTGGATAAAAAGCGTAATCCAAATTTAAACTTTTACTAATGTTTCTTACTTTGTTTTATAATCTGACCTATTTTTGCGATAGCTATTAGGACTAATATAGGAACTGCCCCAGCAATGAATGGTGTTAACATATTAAAACCTCCATCATTCTATAAGTCATGACTTGATTATTGTCACATTATTCAATTATTGATTAAAAATATTATGTTGTTTTATATTTTGACGACGCATGTTCAATGCATGTGCTTCTTCTAATTCAGCTTTAATTGATTGCATAAGATAACCTTGCATTGCATCTACACTTTCATTTTTTTGTATTAACATTGCTTTAAATCGTTTTAAGACGCTCACAATTTCAAACTCAAAATCTTCTAAACGATAGAATGTATCATGATTACTATTAAACGATTTTTTACCTTTGAGTAAGACACTTTTAATAATACGAATTTCTCTAATTTCAAATTTATTTAAGTATTCTTTAATTTGTTGTGGTAGTTCCTCAAGTACTTGAAATTTTAAAGCATCATTATTAAATTCAGTGTATTCATGATTTGTATGATTCGAATGATAATTAGTATTTTTATTTATTTCATATGTATCATTCAAATCATTCGTATCACTAATATTAGTGTCACTAACATCAGTATTACTAATATCAGTATTATTAGTGCGACAATTTTTAAGTTCCGAACCCGACAATTTTTTAGTTCCAGTACCGACAATTTTTAAGTTCCGAACCCGACAATTTTTTAGTTCCTTTATATGAAAAGGTTTAGGGAGTTTAATATATAAATTATTTGCTTTTCCAAATGTTGCACGTTTGTTAATCATCAAACCAGAAACTACAAGTTCTTTTTTAATACGCTCTACTTTTCGTGTGCTAACACCTAAGAATTCAGCCATTTTCTCATTAGAAAAATGGCAATATATTTCACCACTTTTATCCGAAAAATGATTTTTGTATACACTATATTCATAACGGCTTAGGTAAACAGCGTAAGCGACAATTGTCTCAGCTTTAAGATTCTTATATTTAGGATTAGAAAATAATGAATGTGGTAACCGATAAAATTCATCAACATCATGAACATAGAAATATTCATCATAAGGTTTTTTAGGATATAAGCGATTCGGTTTATTTTTTCCAAGACGTATTTCTTCTAATAAACCAAATGCAATGAGTTGCTTTTTTAGGTTAATGACAGTAGGTTCAGATATATTAATTTTATTCATAAGTTCTTTATTAGTATAAATTGAGAATAAACGTCCGTTAGCATCAATAAATTGTGATTGAATACCATGTTGTTTGGCACTTAACTTAGATAAGTTTTGACGTTCGGTTATTAATGCATAAAGCAATTTAGCTTTTATTGATAGTTTGTTAAATGTGGAATCTTCGAATAAGAATTTATATAGTTTTGTAAATCGTTGTTTAGTCATAGTAAATACCTCTTCACATAAATTTAGGGTTGAGGTAATAAATCACAATACTAATTAAATTAAGATCTCTTTCTTGAATTGACATTACTTATATTATACAATTGATTCTACAAAATGGATTGAAATTTGAGCATCCAGAATAAATAAATGTATATATAGATAGCACTTTTCTTAATGTTTAGTAGTGAATGTTAGTATAGTGTCTATTACCTAAAGCGCTTAATCGCCCCAACGATTAAGTGCTTTTTAAATACATTAATGAACGTTAAGTTCATAGTAACAAATTCAAGAAAAATTAACAAAGAATATTGTAACATTCCTTTAAGTAACATGTTACATGTAACATAAAATATATAAGTGATTCTTTTTTTAGGTTATAGCAATTTGATCTAAACTAGACAGAAAGAATAAACATCAGTAACATGTTACATGTAACATAAAATATATAAGTGATTCTTTTTTTAGGTTATAGCAATTTGATCTAAACTAGACAGAAAGAATAAACATCAGTAACATGTTACATGTAACATCATAGGGGGTTTTTATTTGAGTGTAATAACAGTTGGAAATTTTAAAGGCGGAGTAGGTAAAACAACGGTAGCAACAATACTTTCTTATATAGCATCAGAGCAGTATGGTAAGAAAGTATTACTTATAGATTTTGATCCACAGGGGAACGCTACGCAAATTATGAAACGGACATATGTCGAAGCACCAGAGGAAAATGAATCGTTTATAGATATGCTTAGAACCGGAAATTTAGAAAATAGTATGATTCGGTTATCGTCTAAATTATCATTGTTACCAGCTGACTCTTCATTAGCTAATTTGTCTGATATAATTTCTAAAACAGATATTTTGAAGAAAAGATATATTTTAAAAAATGTAGTAGAAAAGATTAGGGAAATGTATGATTTTGACCATATTTTTATTGATGTACCACCGACTATTAACTCTGATTTTACTAATAATGCTGTATATGCAAGCGATTATATTCTTATGGTATTTCAAACACAACAATCAGCTTATGAAAGTAGCTTGTCTTTTGTAAACTTTTTAAGAGATAGAAAAAATGAATCGAATTTGCCTTTTGAATTGATTGGAGCTGTCCCAGTTTTGATTAAACGAAGTGGAAAAGTGGATGAGAAAATATTAAATATGTCTAAAAATGCATTTTCACAAGCTCTATTTGAAAATCAAATTTATCAAAGAGAAAGAATTAAAAAATTTGGTGCTGAGGGTATAAGAAATAAAGATATGCATGATAAAAAAGTAATACACATGTTTAATAAAGTTTATATAGAATTGGTAGATAGAATACAAGTGATTGAAAGTGAGTGAAAATAATGGCAGGATTTTTAGATGATATAGATACTTCGTCAGTTAAATATACTGAAAATTATAAACCTATTTCTAAAAGTACTACGATGCGTGTGGATACAAATTTAAAAAAACGTTTAAGTCAAATGGCATTAGATCAAGATACATCTATTAAAGCAATTGTTGATAATGTTTTAAATGAGTTTTTAGAAAAAAAAGGTTATTGAACTGGCATAGTAGCAGTAAAAATGAATAGCAATTAAAAAGTCACGATAAATTGGTACTGACCCCCTTAAACGGGAACTTAATAAAAACACTATGTTCTAGGCTGCTAATTCTCTGTATTTTACAGGGGATAAGTAGCCTAGTTTTTGTTGAATTCGATTATTATTATAGTTTTTAATGTATTTTCGACAATATCTATTACAATATGATTAGAGTTATTAAGCTGATTATTGATGTAAAAAGTTTCAGACTTTAGCGAGGAATGGAAACTTTCTATCGGGGCGTTATCGGCAGGTGTTCCCTTTCGGGACATACTTCTGATAATGCCTTTTTCTTCGCACAATTGATAATAAGCATAAGATGTATAAACGCTGCCTTGATCACTATGTAATATACAACCCTCAGGTATATCGATTTGATTTAATGTATCATTAACTAAACTTTGGTCTTGTTTATCATCTATTTTATACGCCACAATTTCTCCGTTATAAATATCCATTATCGAAGATAAATACAACATAGAATGACCAAATGGTAAATAAGTAATATCGGTTGTTAATACTTCCATGGGACAACTCGCTTTAAATTGTCTTTGTAATAAATTGTCAGTTTTATAATACGGTTTACCTATCCTTGTCGTCTTTTTAGGTCTAACTCGGCAGTTCAAATGATGCTTCTGCATAATTCTCTGTACTCTCTTATGATTAATTGGTGATGTATAACATTGATTAATCAGTGCTGTAATCTTACGATAACCGTAGGTATAGTGGTTAGCTTCACATAATTCAATAACTTTTTGTGTTACAGTATCATTTTTATAGGTTTTGTTTTTCCATCGGTAATATGTTGATTTAGGTATGTTTAATACTTCTAGTATCAATTTGATTGAATATTTTACTTTTAATTGATCCACTAAATCTATGACTACTGTTGGTACCACTTCCTTTCCAATGCCTTGTACTTTTTTAAAATATCCAATTCTATATCTTTTCTCTTATTTTCTAATTTTAATCGTTCTATTTCTGACAATTCTTCTAATCCTTTACCGTAGGTATATTGTTTCCCAACGTGTTGTGAAAATCTATAACTTTCCTCATTTCGATACCATCGCCACCAAGTTTCCACTTGTGTTCTATTTTTAATATTTAATTCTTTCATAATTTCTTTTGTCGAAAAACCAGCTATTTTCATTTCAACTGCTTTATACTTTGTTTCTACTGAATAAGAAACTCTTTTCATAGAAAAAACACCTCCGCATGATTCATTTTATTATGAATTCAACGAAAGTGTTTTTATATAATTCCCACTAATTGGGGTCAGTCCAAAATTTATCGTGACTTTTTATGTGGGGAAATTTTTGATAGTATTTTGCTATTAAAATTATTTTAATTAAACATATTAATTATGGTTCTGTTGCAAAGTTGATTTTATAGTATTATCTTAACCAAAAGTACAATCAAAGAAATTGAATATATTTACGGATTATATAAAAAGAACCGCAAGTCTCTTCAAATCTACGAATTTTCTCCATGTCACGAAATTAGTCATATGTTGTCCAGTTAAGCGACCACTGATGTGATCAAATGGTGACTAGCTATATTTTTTCTGACTGTGCAACAGAATCGGTTGCCTTTAATATCTCATAAATCTTTAGGCTCTAAGGTTCAAGCAACACCTAAAAAGATATTAAAAAGTTCATAGCAAAATGCCTCGCTTCCTTTTTGAAGAAAGATTAATCAAAAACTTCCCGAACGGCGAGTAAGTCGGTTGGTCAATTCTGTATACTCATTCGCTACACTCATTCCGTTACCATTGACTCAACATGAAGATAAAATTATCTATTAGTTAAGATAATTTGCTAAACTAAAGACTGATTCAAATTGGATCAGTCTTTAGTTTTTTTATGAAAGTCATCCAAATTAACAAGAGATATACTTTCTAAAGCTTTTTCATAAAAATCAAATTCAGGATAAGTCTTCTCAGTATCAATTACTAATTCTTGATATTCATTTTCATTATCAAAACTAATATTATCGTATCCATATGATTCTTGTTTCCATTCTCCTTTTACAGGCATTGCAGGAAAATTTATCAATCTTTGTCTAACTAACCAATCAAAATAATCTAATTCATATTCAGGAACTATTTTTACCATTCCATTCCTCCTAAGTATAAATGTGTATTCTAACTTTTTTATAACATTTAATACCAAAAGATACAAAGATTATGAAAAATATTATAAATGTAATAAACAGTTTTAAAATACCACTCTTTTCAGTAATTTTATCTCAATTTATTTTCTTTACTCATGCAATTTTGCTCTAATCCATTCATACAAGCCAATAAATAAGCCTATCGTAATTATATAAGGTAATAATCCATAGGCGATATACCAAGCTAACGTCAAAAAGCCCTCAGAGCTTATGATTAAACACTTTAACTAATTTTTCATTTTCGTTTTTGATTTTATCTATTTCTGCTGTCATTTCATCTTGAATTTTTTCGTTTCCACATCATTCAATGTATCTCTAAGTATATGAACGAAATCGTTGTGTACTTTTATATTATTATATTGAATAACCGTCATCGTCTCTTTCAATTTGGAGCTGAGGTTCTGCATTTCTGATTCTTGTTTATCTCCTCGATGTAACTTAGTAATAGCTTGTTTTGTTTCTCTAGTTCTTTGATTAATGAATTGCTCGGTGTTATGTTTAACTACGTCCCAATCGACTTCTATTCCATCTGCATATTCTGTATATCTTGATTGTTCTTGTTTTTCATTTTGTCTTCTAAAGTCATTTTCCAACGCCTTTTGTCATATTCTTGACCAAGTGTTTTACCACGCACCGATTTATTGACGTTTTCAGGCTTATATGAGACGTTTTGCCTCTTACTCGAAAATTCTATACCTGATTGTGCTAAATGCTCTGAAAATCTCTCAAAATTGCTTGTATGTGTCTTTTTATTTTCAATCTTGTCTCTCAAAGCATCTTTCCATTCACGTAATTCACTGATATTACGTTCCAATAGCTCATAATTGGGTGCGACCAATCGACTGCCTTGTACTTTTTTAAAATATCCAATTCTATATCTTTTCTCTTATTTTCTAATTTTAATTGTTCTACTTCTGACAGCTCTTCTAATCCTTTACCGTAGGTATATTGTTTACCAACTTGTTGTGAAAATCTATAACTTTCCCCATTTCGATACCATCGCCACCAAGTTTTCACTTGTGTTCTATTTCTAATATTTAATTCTTTCATAATTTCTTTTGTTGAAAATCCTGCTGCTTTCATTTCAACTGCTTTATACTTTGTTTCTACTGAATAAGAAACTCTTTTCATAGAAAAAACACCTCCGTATGATTCATTTTAATATGAATTCAACGAAAGTGTTTTTATATAATTCCCACTAATTGGGGTTAGTCTACTATCAGATGTACGTTCGATAGTTTTCCAATCTGGTTGTAACATATCCAAAAGTTTAATTTGTGGCTTAACACTCATAAATTCAGATAGTTTTTGAGCATTATTTTTACTAAGATTTCCAACAATAGTCATAGCGTCAAACATTAATTTTGGTTCGGGGTGTACATAGTATGTCAGTTTAACAGCTATTATAATATAACCAATAAATAAAATAATAAAGATCCCGCTATCAAGGAACTTACTATTACCTGAAAATATTTTTTAAATAGTAAATTAAATATAACTAAAATTATAGAAAAGAATATATACATACATAAGCATACATGAACATAATCCAACAAAAACAATACAAAACCTATTGCTCCCCAAAAGTATGCAATGCCATAAACCCAACGTTTTATTTCAGAATAATTAAAGTTCAAATATAATCACCAAATTTTCTCTATATTTACTCTATTGCATTATTCCAATTTCCTTATTGTTTGGAACTAACACGCTAAACAAATTAGCTAACAAATCGCCCATTCCAAACAATAAGTTTTCTCGGTATAAATGCGTGTAATATACTTAATATATCACTCATATAAAATAATAATGATTCTTTGGCTACTCAAAAAATGTTTATCGTAAGAAATGGGGCAAAAAGAAGACATTAATGCTTTCTATTTTTTGTTGTACCAATACTTAATAATACAAAAAATAGAAAACCTAATGAATAAAAAATTTTTCTCCTAAAGGATTTTCAATAATATTTTTATTCAATCCTATAATTGAACAAATTATAAAAACAACAATAATAATGGCTAAATAAATCTTATTTTTTAATAACATATAAATCTCCTTTTTGTTAATTATGTCACTTTTCTTTAAATTCATAGTTTACTAGAACACTTTGATAGTACATCATTTATGAATTTCAACATGTATAGAGAAAAATATTTAAACATAAAGAAGGCGACTTAAAAGACTAAAAAAGTTTTAATACGTTTTAACTTTTCTTAGTTTATATGCTTTTGATGAAATATTAGGTAATGCATTAGGAGCCAAAAATATAGTTACTATAATTATCAAACCCAAATGAAAAATACAATTAAAAAGGAAATGATAATAAGGTCAAAAATGATGTTCTTTATATTCCAAGTTAAAAAATCAGGGACACTATTAATAATTAACCCTGCTATCAATAAAAACTCACTAGCAAAGTGTATGTACTTTAAAAAGGAAAGATCAGATAAAGGAGTGCTTTTCATAAGCGAAAAAATAACAATACAAATAAATGCTGTTCCCATAACAACATTGCCTATCTTATAATATTTTTCATAGTCTTCAGTTTCTCTTAAAAGCATTTAATCTCTCCTAAGCCGAAATCCAATTTGTTTTAACTTTAAATTTTGTTTGAAGTATATACCAAAGTCTTATCTTTGAGTGCTTTTTTATCCTGTTTATAAAAAATCTGCAAATTGTTCGCGATATTTAACATGTAAAAGAGAGCCCAACACAAAAGTAATTAAAAGGAAAGCAAGATTATATAAAGATAGTTTCCAATGTGTTATAAAAAACCAATTTTGATATAGAATTGCCGCTCTATAACTTTCAGCTATAAAATAGATAGGATTAAATTGTATAACCTTTAAAACTAAAGTATTTGTCGGTAAATATAAGATTGAAGATATAAAAAATATTATTCTCATAAGAGCTTGCATAAGCATTTGGACATCTCTAATAATTACAGCTAATGTTGAAGTTAATAGTGTTATTGTCATTGTCAGTAACAAAGTGTAAGGGATAAAAATTAATAATTGTAATGTATATATAGTAGGGTAGTATCCATTTAAAGCACATATAAGCATAATTAAAATAAGTAATAGTATATGAGTGTAAAATTTACTCAAGACGATATAACTAGATAATATAGATAATGGGAAATTCATTTTAGCTACTTGCTTATATTTGCTAGTAACTGCTTTTGTACCATTTAAAATACCTTGATTCACAAAAAACCACATACTTATTCCTACAATTAACCAAAAAATAAAAGGTATATTCTCAACAGTTCTATTATTTCTGAACCCTAAACCAAAAATAAACCAATACATAAAAATTTGTATTGAAGGATTAATTAACTCCCATGCTGTTCCCAAATAATTATTTTTGTTAGAAATTTTCATTTCAAATTGTGCTAATCTTTTCATTAAATATAAATTATTAAAATGTTCTTTTAATATAAATAAAGATGATTTCATAACATTAAGTTACCTTTCTAAGATTATCAATATTATAAATGAAACCTAAAAAAAAGGTAAAGCAATTGTTTATTGCTTTACCTTTTCTATTTTAATTATGGAGTTGTACAAAATTCACTGTTTCCGACTGGGAAGCAATTATGTTTGTTACCATTTCCTTTATGTTTTTTCTTTTTAGATTTAGCAAATGCTTCATGAGAGTTATCATTCATAAAACCAGTTGAAGCACTTGCATATGATAGTGTTGTTACTAATGAAAATGCAATAAGAAGTTTCGAGATTTTTTCATTTCTACCCCTCAAAAATATTAATTTAAAGTAAAGATATCACAATTTTAATAAAAATCAAGTGTATAAAAATATAAATTTATTAATTGGTTTTGGTATATATTTTTAATATTCTGTTCATTTTTACAAAGTATACATATTCTATACAAAATCACTACCTATAATAACTAATTATGTTAACTAACTCAAAAGGCTTAAACGCTGTTAAATCAACGTTTAAGCCTTTTTCTTATGATTATCGTTTATACAGGTTTTATACATCATTGATCTGATGCGTTTTCAGTCATTTTCATGAGTTAATATTTTGTATTTTTATGTAGTTTATACGTGTATACAAAGTATACATTGGCTACATTGTATACTTTGTATACTTTGCATATTTTGAATACTTTTTTGAAGGCTCATGTATTCGTCAAATATCACGTTATTATATTATACTTGTAAGGCACTTCCGTGCACAAAGGAGGTGTGCATATGGTGTTAATGATACTCTCACTTGTTGGAACATTTATCTTATCAGTTATTGCTGGTGTAGTTGCGAACTACATCTCAGATAAGCTCGATAGATAAATAAAAAAACCCCACTTTGCTTTGGACGGCAGTGGGGTTTTCGCATATGGCGAATAATACTTCACTTGTTAACTTCAGTATATCTTTCATAGTATCTTTTGTAAACTTTCTAATCTTCCCAATCTAGTTCTAATTGTTGTCTAAATGCTTGTTGTTGTTCTTTTAATAGTGCTTTTTCTTCTTCGGTCATTTCTCTAGTTGTATTACTTTGATTTCGTTCATGTAGCCATTTTGGCGTTTTCTCACGACTGATATATTGTTTAGGTTGGGCTACATTTGCCATTTTAGGTTGTCGCTTACTATGAATGCGTTTTTCAGCATCAAAAGTAAACTCTAACCATTCTATTTTACGTCCTTTTTTCGCTTTGATTTTATTGATATGTAGATTATTAAAAATAAAGCCTAACTCTTTAATGATAGGGGCTAAAACTTTTTGATTGATATGCGTCATACGGTAGCTATTAGGAATATCTAATCGTTCTCTAAAATCCTCAATTTGAATTTTGAAATATCCTGTGTGTTTATATTGTTTTAATAACCTAAACATATTTTTAGAGTATGTTGATT
>OCQI01000044.1_pt1 | contig 42868 bp, 40 predicted proteins | sample 1481341 | NCBI WGS metagenome assembly OCQI01 (sample SAMN00990124, study PRJEB22392) | human gut metagenome | reverse complement strand
ACAATAAATAATATATTATTGTTCTTCTTTAACATATGGTAATAAAGCCATATGACGAGCACGTTTGATAGCTGTAGTCAACATACGTTGATATTTCGCTGAAGTGCCTGTTACACGACGTGGTAAAATTTTACCACGTTCTGAGATAAAACGTTTTAATAATTCAGTGTCTTTATAGTCGATGTGTGTAATACCATTTGCTGTGAAATAGCATACTTTTTTACGACGACGTCCGCCTCTTCTTGGTCCACCTGCCATGGTTAACTGCCTCCTTTGACTCATTTTATTTTATTCGTTCATTATTAGAACGGCATTTATGTTCACTGACCATTGTGTAAGATGACCGTAAATCCTTACCCATTCTAACTTTATACATGCATGTGTTTAATAACTGTGTAACTTCCGTGCGTTTTTTGTGTGTATAGTTAGTATTATAATGGTATTGGGTATTTGTCAATAAATAAACAACATACGTGTTAAATCTATTTTCTGTTTCTAAATACAAGTATTCCATTAACTAATCATTCTTAATTGGAGTTATTTTGGTACATTTCTTCCCAAAACATAGAAGGTTCCGGAAAAAATGTCCTTAAACCGAATCTAGTCTTTCGAGTATACTTTTTTGACCGAAGTAAATAACAAACCCGTTTTGCTCTTGAAACACAAACAAAAAACACCCTTCTATCTTCATTTAATTTTTCTGGATTTTCTTCATTTAAATAATATGGGAATGTTCCTTTTTCCATACCAAGCATAACTACAGATTCAAACTCAAGCCCTTTTGAGCTGTGTCTTGTTGATATAGTTACTTGATTTACTGGTTTACCAAGATTTGAAAATTTAGTAATATTGTAGTCACTAAAGCTACCTTCGTGTGAAGCTTTTAATAGTGTTTTTAAATTATCCACCTCGTCAGGATAAATTGCAGATTCTCTAAGAGTGTCATAAAGTTCTAAGTTTAAAATTACATATTGCAGCCATTTATATAAAGAATAATTATACTTAAAACTGCTTTCTAATAAAGAATACAGTTTTTTTCTTTCCAAAATTACTTTGTCTGGAGATATAAAATAATCATGTCTCTTTAACAAATTAATCCAATAATTAAACAAGCCATTAAATGATTCATTGCTTTTAGATATTACCCAAGATGCACATTTTTCTAACCAATTAACTGTATCACTTCTCTTAAATTCAAATCTAGATATATAGTAAGGGATATCATTTTTCTCTAATACACTACTCAAATCCTTAATTTGCTTTTTACCTTGGACTAGTATGCAAACCTCATCTAGAGGTATTCCTTTCTCTTGACATTCAGGAATAATCTGATTAACAATTGCCTTATATTGGTCATCTAATTCTTCTTCACAAGTAACAAAATGAAATTCTGCTTCTTTATCAAAAGATTTACCTGATATATAATTTCTATCTTGATTTAGTGCTATAACTGAAGCGTTGATAATATCTCGGTGACTTCTATAGTTCGTAGTTAACTCTATTGGTGTTATATTAGGATTTAAAGATAATTCATTTAAATAATCTGGTTTTGCTCCAGTAAACCCATAAATTGATTGATCAGGATCACCAACCACAAAGATTTTAATATTTGTGTGATAAAATAAAGATAGCATCATTTCATGAAGAGGCCTTCCCAAATCTTGATATTCATCAATTAATATCCATGGGAACTTTGCTTCTATACACTTTCTAACATATTGCTCTTTTTGTATAAGTAAGGTAGCGTACTTTACAATATCAATAAAATCTACCATTCCCATTGCATGAAGTTGTTTCTCAAACTCTTTTGCAACCTTTAATGCAATATCATAAGGTTCAACTTTTATGGAACTGAATCCATCAACATTCAATGTTCGTTCCTTGTCCATTTTAATTAAATTTACTAAGTCATGATTATAGCCCAAATTGCTAACAATATCATTAAACAGTTGTGTTCTCTCTTTTTCAGAAACTATTTTCAATGGTGTCGGAATATTATAATTATACAAATGAGCATATGGAGCAATAACTTCTGCGATGCAAAACGCATGTACAGTCCCCAGAAAAACATTACTTCTTTTTACATACCCTAAATCAAACAATCTTTGGGTAAATTCTTTTACTGCTTCCCTATTAAATGTTAAACAAGCTAACCCTCTAGGATATTTGATTTTTTCATTCAAAAGTCTCATCATTTTTAAAGTTAAAACTGTTGTTTTCCCACTTCCAGGCCCAGCTTTAACAACTGTACTATCATTTGAATAAAAAGCTGTAAGCTGATTTTTATCCTTTTTAATCTGTTCAAGTTTTTTTAGATAGGTAGTATACATTTTTAATTTACCTTTCTATCTTACTATATATTTTAGTAATCGCTTTTTCAATGAAATATGGAATATGTTCTTTTATACACATTAATGATAACCTTTGAGCAAACCTACCTTTTCCAACCTCATTTGAACTATTTTCAATTTTCCTCAAACAAGACCAATAATCACCAGCTTCTAGTTCTTTTTTAAAACTTTTCTTTTGCTGTTCCCCGCCTGTTGTTAAATCAACGAATATATCATAAATTATATTTTGTCCTTCGTTGGAATCTGAACACGCATCCATTATATCCACTTCCATTGTATAATTCCCAACAAAGAATCCTTTTGTAGCAAAAAAATCTTTTTTTTCATTAAAATCCTTGGGTATTTCCGAGTCCTTGATTTTCTCTGTTTCCACTAATAATTCTCCAACACGCTCTAAGCCCAGATAACCAAATGATTTATGCGCTTCATTATGCATTATATGATACTTTCTTTTTTGTTCTCCTTCTTCAGTTATCCAAGTATAATAATCTCCATCTGTAATACATACATATGGAATACCTAATAAATCTAAAAAAGATACGAATGGTTTAAAATTAGTGGAATTAATATTACAGCAAATAATTCCCTTTAAATCTAAAGATTCACCAATCTTATCTGCAAAAGTTGGAATTAAATATTCTTCTGCAACTCCTTCTACTAGAATTACACATTTACCAAAGTAAAGCTCCCCACGTTTAACGTCTATATACCTTTCAAGATCTTGCATTTCTTTTTCTGTTAAACTCAAATTAGCGGTTGTATTAATGATTGTGCCTTCTTTAGTAGAACGCAAGTGAACAATAGAATCTAATGGTGCTACAGATGTTATATAAGGTGAATGCGTTGTCATCAATACGGATGTGTTACTTTTCATTACATCTTTATAAATAACTCTTTGAAATGTTGGATGTAAATGTGCTTCAGGTTCTTCTATCGCTAATATTGTGAAACCCTCACTTACTGTATTTATGCTATCCATAAACGAATACAAATTAGTCATTAAGGCCTCTTCTAAATCATCTCTTAAAAAATAATTACCATTAGCAGTTACTTTATAACATTCTTTCAATATATAACTGTTACTTTCAGTAATTAATTCGGAGTATTCTTTCTTTTTTATTAAAGTTGGAACTGTCTTATCCTCTAATGATAGAAGAACCAAAGAAATAAATAATATGTTATTTAGCCCAAGACTAGTCTCACTAGTTGGCCTTTGTTTATGGTCACCAATCATTAATTTTAATGTATTTAAAATTCTATTAGGATCCACATCAATGGTTTCCAATTTAACTTTTGAAAAGGGGCTATTTCCAAAAGAGTTATTAAATCTCTTATTAATTTTATTTTCTAAATCAATTAATTCATCTATTGATAATATTTCGTTACTCTGGTCTTTTAATTTCTCCCCTATACTTTCTAATTCATCCTTATCGAATTCATATTCCTTCAGAAGATGGTTAATAGGAGACCTTCGTGAATTACGCATATCCTTTTCAACATCCCGAATTGCATTAATTAATTTAATGTTTAGGAATCTTCTATGATTATGTGCAAACTGGACTTCAGGTCGATCCCCTTGAAAAATTGTATACGTATAATCATTAGTATCTGGGGACGGATAGTACCGATAAGTTAATCTTAAAGTTGGCGGAGTATCTGATATAGTCGCATCTGCTAGCATAGACAAAACGGTTTTATTATGTTCATACCCCTGTACTTCAATTATAATTTCTATAATTTCATCATTTTCCATTGGATCAATTATATCATCATAAAAATCTGTATCATTGAGATGCCTATCTTCATCAGTTAATTTTGGATCTAATATAAGCTGGATTGCTCTCAGTAGGTTTGTTTTACCTACATTATTTTCACCAATTATAACTTGCTTATGACTTAAATTTATATCAATATCTTTAAAATTCCTAAAGTTTTTTATTCTCACTCTAGAAATATATGGTGACTTAATTATAGACATAATAACTCCCCCCTATTCGATTACTTTGGTAGTTATGCCACCAAAATACTTCTATCTTTTCCTACGTCTATTGATTAATAGTTTACGCTCCCTCAATACTATCCACATTCTCGTTTATGTTATCAATAACCCCCAATATCTTCCTTACATCTTGAATATTATCCTCAAACAACTCGGACACACTACCTAACGTCCTAAATGGATCTTGTTGTAATACTTCTTTTTCTAAATATCCATTTGTGACTACATAATCAATAATTAGTCGCACGAACTTTATTTGCGCGGCATTTAACCTTTCCTCAGATAGAAACTCAGAAAATGCTGCATTGGCTGCCCCTCGGTCTAATCCAACAATTTGTCTGACAAGCCTAGTAATTGGTGTATCTCCAAACTCATTTTCATAATCTTCTTTAGAACCTAACTCATTCCATAACACATCTTCAAGAAATGCTACATCCGTCTTGGTTAATGACTTATTATGTTTTAATTTGTAGATTGCCATTTCATCCTGATGTTCTTTCAAATATTGATTGACACGTTTCTTATAGTTTCTTAAATCATTAGATCCGTAAATAGGTGTTCCATCTACAATCACATCAAACGTATCTTGGAAGTTAGTGTAGTATGTTTTTCTAGATTCTTTTTCTATGAATTGTACAAGTTCTCGCATTACTTCACGTACTTCTTCTAATTCAAATATGTCTGCTTCATCCCAGAAATCTGTCGACTGAACATGGATTAGTAAATCTTTATTCTCAACGATCTTTGGAATGGTACCTATCTCACTTAGTTTTTCTGCCGTTTCTACAACGGTTCTGATAGGCTTTATTGCTTTTTGTACTGTTAAATAATCAAGTTCTATTGTATACATCACATTATCAAATCGCTTTGACATTTCGTCATCTTGTTCCGGAATAATTAAAGGTGCTACCTCTTCTTTTAGTTCTCTTACATCATTAGTTGTTAGAGCTTCCCAAGTCTCTTCGTTTTGGAACTTATGAACATATTTAACCTTCATTTTCACTTGGAAGTTTTCTTCATTCAAACGGCGAATTTCAGTTACTAACTCATTAATTAGTCTATTGCGATGACTCGTATATGGCTCTTCCTGATAGTCTAGTTGTTGCAACTCTTTAATAATTTCTACCCTTAAATTAAATAATCTTTCCGTTAAGCTAACAACGACATTGCCTTCGATTCCTTTTGGATTCTCTCTAAAAAATTCAAAATTTCCGACATAATCAAATATGAGGAAATACTCTTTGTCTTGTCCTGGACCAAATAAGTCTTCTCGGAGCCTTGTACCTCGTCCAATCATTTGCCAGAACTTAATTTTAGACCTAACTTTTTTGAAGAACACTAAATTGACTACTTCAGGGACGTCAATACCTGTATCCAACATATCGACTGATACAGCAATGTGCGGTTCAGAGTCTTCTACTTTAAAGTCATCAATAATTGAATGAGCATACTTGATACTATAGTCTACTTGTTGGCAAAACCCTCCGCCATAGTGAGGGTATAAATGGTTGAAACGATCTACAATATGACGAGCGTGTTTTGCATTCTTTGCGAAAATAATCGTCTTTCCTATACGATCTCCACCTGCTACCTTTATTCCCTTTTCCATTAGCTCGTTTAAGACATGGTCAACCGTGTTGTTATTAAATAACCACTCGTTTAGAGCGGATCCACTAATGTAATCAGAGAAGGTTTCTTCTTCATCAAATGTCTCTTCATACATTTGTTTTTCTTCTTCCGATAAATCTTCATAATGAATGCCATCTTCTATAAACTTAGAAACAGATTCGATCGTACGATAATCAACCAAATACCCTTCTCCAATTGCTTGTTCAAGCTCATATGCATACGTCGGGTTCCCAGATTCAAGTCCGAAAATTTCATACGTATTGAAATCTATCTCATCTTTAGGAGTTGCAGTTAATCCGACTAGCAAACTATCAAAGTATTCAAAAATAGCGCGATATTTCTTATAAATACTTCGATGACTTTCATCAATAATAATTAAATCAAAATGGCCAGATGTAAATAGGGTCACACCATCTTCTCTTTTTGTTCCATCAATCGCATTCATCATCGTTGGATAAGTAGAGAAAACGACTCTCGATAACTCTGGACTTTCTTTATCTTCAAGTAGATTACATAAGCTTAATGTGGGTAGTGAGTTATTAAATGCATTCTTTGCTTGTCTTACTAATTCAGTTCTATCCGCTAAAAACAAGACGTTTTTCACCCAGTTATGGCGCACTAGCACATCGACAATAGAAATAGACACTCTCGTTTTTCCCGAGCCTGTCGCCATGACGAGTAATGCATTTCGCTGTTTAGCTTCAAAAGCTTCACACACATTTACAATTGCCTCTTTTTGATAAGCACGGTTTGTAATATCATCTTTAATCATAATATTTTGTAATGGATGTTTTAGTTGTCTACGCTCAATTAACTTAACTAAATCAGTTTTTGAATATATCCCCGATACATTTCGATCTGGATACTCCATATCATCCCATATTCTTGATTCAAATCCATTTGTTAAAAAGATAATTGGACGTTGATTATGCATGTTTTCTAAACAGTCAGCATAAAGCTTCGCTTGTTGCTTACCTTGATTTACATCAACAGACGTTCGCTTTGCTTCTATAAGAGCAAGAGGTTTACCATTATCACCAAATAACACATAATCAACATACCCTATCCCTTTTGCGTTGGGCATGCCTTTTACTTCATATTCAATTGAGACATCTTTGTTAAATGTCCATCCAGCTAGTTTCAAATCAACATCAATATAACGTTGACGTGTCTCGTACTCAGAAATTTCATCTACTTTGAAGTCATAATCCTTTTTCTCTTGATTATGAATACGAGTCTCAGTCACTTGTTTTCTAAGCTTTTCATTTTCAGCAATAATATCTTCTAGTTTGCGATCTTTAGCACTTAGCTTTTCAAATAAATCTTGATACTCTTCTTTTCTCTTTCTCGTTTCGCCACCAGCTAATAATAATTCTTCATTAAATGCTTGTGCAGTATAGTCGACTGAATAACAATAATCAATCCAGCTCACAAACTCGTGTAAATTTCGTAAGGATGTGATCGCTTCTTCTCGTGAGATATTAGAATTCGTATGAACTGCAACATTACCAAGCTTTACAATGTAACGAATCAGAGGAAAAAGATCATTGTCAATAATATCTCTAAATGTTTGTTCATGTATTAAAGCTGATAACCGGTCATCATATGGGAGCTTTAAACCATCATCAAAACTATATGTCCACTTCACCGACAGCTCCAAAGCCCTCCTCGACAAAATAGCTGTCGTAGCAGGGCTGATTTGCAAGCTCTTCTCGGCTTCAATACAAGCACTCGTAAATGATTCATATTGATCCTTTTCTTTTAAAAACCCAAAATTCGTCATCTGTAGCACCTTCTTTCGTACCTTAGTTAGAGACTTTTATATCTTCTTTAAACAGTTCGCCATTAAAGGCTTTGTGTAAGATTGTATCGTATAAACTCCTTAATTGAGATTTACTTTCGTGCAGTTTATTCATTTGCCGTTCAATACTTTTAACTCTTCTTTCAAATTCACTTTGTAATGAACTAGGTGGTACTATTACATCCAAATCTCCTAATATTGTTAAGTTAATATTTTTCTGTGCAGATTGCGGAGCATTCCTCTCTATGTTACTCTGTAAAAATGAAAACCATAAACTTATGAATATATTAGAGATACCCTCCTTTGGTGTAAACCCAACAATGCTATCTGGAAAACATGCATCGAATGTCAAAATACCTGTATGAGCAATATTAGCTGCGATAGTGATACACAAAGTATCTTTAGGCCATAACTTACTTTGCTTTAATCCAAATTCCGAATAAGTTTGATTGTATGATTTGATATAAAGATTTTCTTTTGGAATATCACCAGTTTGTATTAATGGATAAGGCCCATTTAATAATTCTGGAGCGTTTCTAGGGCGATGCTTAGATTTCCCTCTAGCTAATAGCCCTAAATCTTTTAACTTCTTGGTCTCCCACCCCTTTTTATTTGTCACCGGATTTCCAAACATATACAAGTAAACACTTTGTTTTAAAACCGATAAAGCTTCGATTTGTTGTTGTCTTTTACTTAGTGTGGATTCTACATTTTTAAGAGCATTTACAATCTTTTCTTGTTTTGTTTTTGATGGTACAGGTATTTTAATTTTCTTAAGTCCCGCATTATTTAATGCTTTTTGAGTAGCACCTTTTGCTAATTTGTTTTTCTCTCCCTGAAAATAATCTGACTTTAAAACGTGATAAATGTATTCAGTATTCACGATATTTGTATCTGGCTTAATGGTAAAGAAACCTGTTGAATAAATGTAATTTTCATTATCTTCGTTAATCAATAATACTTTATCTGTATCTTTCATTTTAGCAAGAAGTATGTCTCCAATTTCAACTTCTCTATTAGCTCGTGAAGGTTTATCTTCAAAATTAACTTTTGTAAATGACACAATTTTGTCCTTTTCAATTCCACCTGTAGCCACATACTCTTTAGTTCCTTTGAATTCCTTCACAGTTTGATCATTTAACTTGCAAACTTCTAAAACACTTACCATTTTCATTTATTTCACCAGCTCATCTAACGTCGAGATGTTTTCTCTTATTTCTTCTTCTAATAATTTGATTTCCTGTATTAATTGAGTTGGATGTTTATATTCAACTTCTTCATACTCAACCTCTTTATATTTATTAATCGACAAATCATAATCATTTTCCTTTATCTCTTCAAAAGGAACTAAGAATGATTTATCTGTTCGCTTTCTTCCTTCTTCCTTATCCAAATTATGAAATCTCTCAATAATATCTGGAATATCATTCTCTTCAATTGGCGTTCGGTTATCATTTAATGAAAAACCATCGTTTTCCATATCGTAAAACCAAACATTATCTGTGCCACCTGATCCAGTTTTCGTAAAGATTAAAACACCTGTAGATACTCCTGAATATGGCTTGAATATTCCACTTGGCATATTAATAACAGCCTCTAATTTATTATTCTCTAATATTTCCCTACGAATTGCTTTATGAGCATTTGATGCATCAAATAATACCCCATTAGGAACTACTACTGCGGCCCGTCCTCCTTTTTTTAATAAACGTAAGAATAAAACTAAAAATAATAATTCTGTTCTTTTAGTTTTGGTGATTTTTAATAAATCATCTGATACTGCATCGTGATCAAGTGAACCTTTAAAAGGTGGATTTGCTAAAACTAATGTATACTTTTCTTTTTCTTTATTCTGCTCATTTAAACTATCCTGATAACGAATGTTCGGATTGTCAATACCGTGAAGCATCATATTCATCGTACTAATTCGTAACATGGTTGTATCAATTTCAAAACCATTGAACATTGTATTGTGAAAATGCTCTTTCAATCCACTTGTGTAGAATAAATCACTATGATTTTTTCTTAAATATTCACTAGCAGATACTAAAAAACCAGCTGTACCAGCAGCAGGGTCAACAATTGTATCTTGTGGCGTGGGTTTCATTAGAGCGACCATCATATCAATAATCTGTCTAGGCGTTCTAAATTGCCCATTCGTTCCAGAACTTTGTAATTTAGATAGCAAATACTCATACAAATCCCCTAATGAATCAACATCAGTATCCGCTCCTGTTGCAGTAGGTAAATCACTAATGCCTGCTACAACTCGTGATAATAAGGCTGGAGAAGGAATAACAAATACTGCATCTTTAATATGTTCGGAATAGGCAGACCCATTTCCTCCCATGCTTTTTATAAATGGGAACACTTTTTGAGAAACCGTTTCAAACATTTCTTCTGGTCCCATTTGTGAGAATGTACTCCATCTTAATTCGGGCTGATCCTCAGGAAACAAACTCTCATGAGTAGTTCCTAATAGCTCCGAATCCATTTCTCTTCTCTTTTCACGATCATCTAACCCTTTGATATATAACAAATATGTAAACTGCTCAATAACGGTAAGTGGATTCGTAATACCACCGGTCCAAAACGATTCCCAAATCCTATCAACTTTGTTTCGTAGTTCACCTGTAATCATATGTAATGCTCCTCTATTATTATCATATAAGACAATTATACTAGTTAGAAATGGAATTTTCCAACTTTGTTATATCATAAATAAATATTATAAATCTTTTGTTGGCTTTTCATAAAATCCTAATGCTGAAATTTGCATAATCGAATTAAATAATACCTGACTGAGCAATGACTCTGGTAATTCCCTTATTCTATTGTATCCTTTCAACTCCCAATTCTCGGCTATCGCTCTTTGTCCTTGCATCTCACAAGATGCAATAACTGAGTTTTGAGCATGAATTTTCGTTATCTTTCCAGATTGATATCGTGTTGTACTATTCGCAACAGCCCGAAATATTATATTATATACTTGGGAAACCGAAAATGACTCTAATAGCTGCTCTAAAACTGCATAAGTCTTCTTACCGGGATTAAATGAATATCCAACTTCGTTCATCTGATACAATAAATACTGCATACTTTCATAGAAGGATATTTTCTTCCACATTTCATAACAAAACTCGTTACTAAACAACTCTGGTGATGGATACATTAGCCTTTTAATCATTTCATCATAATCCAAATCCATCGGTTCTATATTAATTCTATAGGAAACTTCATAAATCCCATGTGAAACACTAGCCGATTGTCTTTCTTCATCTTTAAATTCAATTTCAAAGTTGTTTATATCAGATATTTTATGTGGAATGATTAAATCTTTTCCTGTTAACGTTTTAATTAGTTCTACTTCAAATTCTTTTGTTGGGGCTAAATTATTGGCCACATCTTTCAAAGGCTCAAGATACATTGTGTTTTCGGATAATGCACCTTTTAAAATAACAGCTAAATAAAGTCTGTCTTCAACATCTAGTTCATCCTCTTGAACCTTTACCCAGTTGTCTTCACTTAAAAAGTTATTTAAATACTCTTGTTTCTCTTGATCTAACCTATCTTGTCTTTCAATTTCCTCTAATCTTTCTTTTTCTCTTTTTTCTTTACAATTTACACAATCACAGAAGTAGCTATTAGGGTTATGATTACAATTCGAACACGTTTTATTTCCTTCATCTAAAGAATTGTTATCAGATTTAGGAGACAAAGGAATAACAAATCGTTCTTCACAATACTCACATAAATCTGAACTCCATACTCCTGGTAGTATCCTGATTAAGTTTGAATTAGTTGTTTTAATTTTATACTCTTTTAATAGATCGTTTATTTTTTCATTGTCATAATATCTCTTTATCAAATCTAATACTTGTTGCTTATCTAAATGCTGTAACCTTTCATCAAGATTATTGAAATTCAAATCGTCTATATCGAACATATTAATATCTCCTTATAATTCTGGTGTATTATCTAAATGTACAACACATAAGTGCATCGTCACTGTTAAAAAACTTCCCGTTTCAAATTTGTTTTAATTTCTGATCATTCATTCTTTCAATCTTTTACTGCAACATCTGAATATGCGATTTCAAACGATCCTTCTCTAATACTAGCTGCCTATTATTTTCTAATAACTTAGCATTTTTTTCTTTTTCCTTTTTTAAATCTTGTCTCGTCCTCTGATATCTTTGATTCAGGAGTTCTCGTCCAGATACGGGTCTTTTTGCAGTTGGATTTCTACTATTTTCATCTAGTTGCTGGACATAAATAGCCTGATCACAACGTTCTTTCAATTCAGCATGATTATAAATAGTCTTTCTAGCTATACCTGATTTTTTCGCAATTTGAGCTATAGATAATTTGTTTTTGCCTCTTTTTAAATTAACAATAGCTTCATCGATTGCCTTTAATCTTTCTATCGCTCTCTTGTTTATGGATGGAGATGACATAAGTTATTACCTCCCTAATTATTGGCCTTCTTGTATTGAGTGTTATCGTCTTTTCCTCTATAATTCATTTGTTTTTCAAGATCTTCTATTATTTTAATTAAGTACTTTTCCATATGTCTTAATTTATTTTCAAAAGTACCATCGTTTGGAGCTTTGGCTAATTCTCTTTGAACGTTTGATAATCTATCCCTGTGTATATCTAAGAACTCAGGAGTTGTAATAAAGTTATTGCATCCTAAGCATACTCCATCCCCTATACATGGCTCATTACGCATTGGATGATGTGTACATAAACCATGTGATAATACTTGTATTTTCATTGCTTTTCTAAGTTTATCAACTTGCTCAACCGTCTTCCCTTTAAATGGTTGTAATTCTTTTAGTTTGTCTTTTATTTGAAGCACCTTCTTACCTGATATAATTGCTCCCTCATTTAACACTTCAGCGAACCTATTTTTTATATCTTCTTGTAGTAAATGGGTATAATATTTTGTTCCTCTAATAGACTTGTGGTTCATTAATTCTGAAATGATTTCAATGGAGGCTCCGCCTTTTAAAGCATATGTTGCAAAGGCATGTCTAAACGTGTGTGAGGTGAAATCTATGAGTTTACCATTTTCATCAAAGAAATTATGCTCTCTTAGCCATGGACGTACATAATTTTTATTCCAGTTAGAATGCGAGACTAGCCCAACTGGATAACCTTTTTTATTTCTCTGTCTATTTAAAAACAAATAAGGCGACTTAGCCTCGTCTCTTAGTGGCTCAGAGTATTCTTCTAGTTTCGTTATAGCTAATACCACTAATTCATTAGCAGGTTTTAAAATTTCTGTTCTTTCTGCATGTAATTTTGTCGTACTTGTATCTATCATCATATCGCCATCAATTTGCACTAAGCAACCTGTCTCTAATGTGATAATCTCACTTATACGCAATCCTAACTGAAATGTGATAATAATGGCACTAGCGACTAAAATATTTTTGTCTTGCTCTAAATCTTGTACTGCTGTTTTGACTATTAGATCAATTAATTTTTCATTTGAGATTTTTGCTTTGTGTTTGTCATCAATTTCTTTTGTGTTACTTTTTAGCTTTTTATTATGGATAATCATGTCATCATATATTCTTTGTACATAACTGACATCAGGTGGAACATCCCAGCCTTTTGTTGATCCCTTTATTAAGATATCCTTTACTGTTATTGCGCCTATCTTAATACTTACTTTACTGAGGGGCTTGCCAGTCGTTTCGCTTTTCGCATGCATTAAATACTCAAAGTACATGATAAGTAATTCTCTTGAAACTTCGGAGAATGACTCTAATTCAGGTACACATTCATCAACAAACTTTATGAATAGAGTTATGCCATCATAATTTCTTTTTGCTGTTGAAAATTTATTCATTAATAATTGGTGATGAACATACCATTTAACAACTTCTAATATATCTGGCTTATGTGCGAGTTTATCAAACCTTATTTTTAATCTTGCCCCACTTAAATAAGATGAATCCACATAACCATTAAAATCCCACTCTTTATCGGAAAACTTACTGTTACCGCAACGAAAGTCCATTTCGAGTTTAGAAGGATCATAATCAAATAAAGCAAATTGATTCCCTGTATTAGACATTTTCCATTTCCTCCAATCGACCAATTATCGTTTCTAATTTACTCTCTATCATATTTAAATGATCAACAGTTCGAATGTACTCAGACTTCATATATTGTTCTCTATCAGCCTGCAATCGATCCAGATGATCTTTATGTACTGGTAAATGTTTTAGAGTAGTAATAAATTTAGGATATATAATACACATATTGTAATTTGCACATATATTTCCTTTGTTATCAATCGGTTTAGAACATGCACCATCTGGAAGTGCAGCTTTTTTAATTTTTTCTTCACTTAAATCCGCTTTATCTAATCCATCTTCGCTTATTTCTTCTACAATCATGCCAATAAAACCTAACTTTTTATATTCCTTCTGTACAGTTGGATTTTTAAATTTGGCATATCCTGCTGTTGAATGTACGATTCATGCCCTAAATAATCAGCAATTTCTGTTGGTGTCATTCCCTTGTTAAGCATTTCTGTTCCTAGAGTATGCCGAAATGCGTGATAACTTAGTGCATATAACGAACCATCTTCATTAACAATATTATGTCTTTTAACAAACCTCTTTAATTGTGGCCGAAAAATAGTTTGTATTAACCTATCATACCGTTTAGGTCTTCCCCTACTTAACCAATAAATAGTTAAATTATCTGAACTTGTTTCTTTTCTTCTTTCTTTTGATAATTCTTCTAAGGTTCGTACAGCTCTTTTGACTATTCTCGATACAGGTATAAATCGTTCCGTATCATTCTTCTTTGAAATTACATGCAGGACAGGCTTACCTGTAAAATCTTCAGTTAAACAACCTATCGATAAATCTAATGCTTCACTTAATCTTATCCCCGTATCTATACCTATCTCTACCAAACTTTTAAGCATTATATCTTCTTCTTTTTTGAGCGCAATCTCAATCTGGTTCATAATGTTATCTGAAATATATTTAGTTTTAAGCATGTCTTCTGTTTTAACAGCCCTATACTCATCACCATCAAACACTTGTTTTATAGGAAATCCATCATACTCTAAGTGTTGACCATGTAATACTAACCACTTTAAAGCACTTAATGATATTGCCATTGTTGAGTTAGAAATATCTTGCTGCTTTAAATAATATAAATACATTTGAGAATATTGATGGGTTAAGTCTTCAAATGTATTGAGTTCAATTCCATATTGAGAAATAAATTCAAAAAAACGACGTAAATTATAATTATATCTATTAAGTGTTGCAACACTTGGTCTACCAATAGTTATACATTCTATCGTTATTTCTTTTTGTACCTTTTTAAACCAGTCATTTGGTAAATAAGTGAAATCAAATGTAACAATATTGCCTAGACTTGTTTTATGTTCAATTACCCACTTATCTTCTTTTATATTTAATGATTTAACTTTTTTAGGTTCATTCATTTCACCTTCTTTTCTCTAAAAATTTATAATAGGCTTCTGCTTGTGCTTCATAAGAAAGATGCATATATTGGTTTGTTGATTCAATAGCGTTATGTCCTAATCTATGCATAATATAAACCTCACTGTAACCACTTTCTTTTAACTCTGTACCATGTGTATGACGTAACATATGGGGTGTACATCTAATACCAGTTGCATTAGATAAATCCATGAAAATTTTTTCCACTGAAATTCTTATCATATATTTACCTGTCGAGGAGCTACTATGATTTACAAAAACAGTGTTTATTTCATCTTTTTGTGGTCTAACGGTACATAGATAATCATCAATAACATAAATTAAATCCATAGATACTGGGATGTCTCTTTCGTTTGTTTTTATGCTGTGATCATTGTGATATAAAGGGAAATGTCTTCTAATATAAATTGTACCAATTTCTTCAATTGGACTTGGTTCACTATAATCACTAATCCTTAAACCTAGTACTTCGCTTATTCTACAACCTGTCTCATACAGAACTTTAAATAGTAATTTATTTCTTATGTTAACTCTCTTATCATTCGAAATATGTTCTATACCTTTATATAAGATATCAATTTCATTTTGAAAAAGTCTTTTTGTGTTTTCTTTTTTTGTTTCTTTCTTTCTAAAAAAGTCTATACTAACTTGGTCTTTGGTAACGTTAAAAGTCTTCCAATAAGGATTTGTTTGTGTTTGAGTCGTTTTAATTGGGTTTTCAATGTATCCTCCCATACCTTCAAAATAATTGTAAAAAGAGCCTATTGTAGCAAGATACTTATTTATTGTTCTTGCTGACTTCTTTTGCTTTTTTCCAGCATCCAGTTCTATATATTCAATCCAAGAAAACATATCACGCTTTGACACCTCATAAAACTTCATTTCTTCATGCTTTAACCAAGTAAAATATTCTTTTAAGACTCTGCAATAGCTTTCTATTGTATTTAAGGCATTTCCTTTTTTTCAAGATACTCCAGAAATAAAGCTACTGGTTCAACTATTTGATAATTAGAATCAACAAGTATTACCGATTGAGTTTGATCACTTTTTAGGCTCTATAATAAATTGGACTGATGACTAAAAATCATCAGTCCAATTTTTATGTTTGAATACAAAAATGGCGCAATTACCTCTATAATTATTAGCTACCAAACAAAATAAAAAAGAAAGGTAATGCGCCTATGTGTAAGTCTATATTAAATACATTAAGAATTAAAGATAAAAATCTAAATTTTTCAGATGAAGTGATTGAGAAAAATCATAAAGGATGAATGAGCTTGTTTTACCATGCCGACCTCACTTATAAACCTACACATTGTGAAAATTGTTCAACTAAAAATGAAAATTTCTCTATAGTAAAAAATGGTAAGAAAACCTCAACGATTACTTTACTTAAAATTATGGAAATGCCCGCTTATTTAGAACTTCAAAAACAAAGATTTTATTGTAAATCATGTGACAGTCATTTTACTGCTAAATCTAATATTGTCGACGCTCATTGTTTTATTTCTAATAAAACAAAACTTGCAGTTTTAGATAAAGCACAAGAATACCGCTCTCAAAAATCTATCGCTAAGTCATGCTTAGTATCATCAATGACTATGTCTAGAGTGATTAATCAAGTGGCAAGCGACGTAGGTCAGTCTTCTTTTGATGCTCTACCTGAACACTTAATGATGGACGAATTTAAAAGTGTTAAAAATGTTATAGGAAAAATGAGCTTTATTTATGCAGATGCTGTATCGCACCGCATCGTAGATGTGGTAGCGGATCGTAAGTTAAAATCGCTTAAAGATCATTTTTATCGCTATTCTTTAAAACTCAGACAAAAAGTCCAAACAGTAACGATTGATATGTATGAACCATATATGTCACTAATCAAACAATTATTTCCTAACGCGAAGATTATTATTGATCGTTTTCATATTGTTCAATCTTTAAATCGAGCGTTAAATATGTCTAGAGTTCATGTAACGAATAGTTATAGAATCTCTAATAGACCGCTTTATAATAAATATAAAAGTTATTGGAAACTATTTCTTAAACCTTTTGAAACGCTAGAAGCATTTAATTATCATAAAGTCCATTTATTTAAAGAGTGGAAAACCGAAAAAGGCATTATAAATTACTTATTAGGTGTAGATGTAGAATTATTTAATACATATCACTACGTTCATGAGCTAAGAAAATTATTAAAAGAAAATCAAATAGAGAAATTTAATCATAAACTCTTTTCTATTCATCTTTCAGATGTGTGTCCTAAATTACGCCCAGTCATTAGAACTTTAAGACGATTAGCAGCTTTCATTGAAAATACTATGACATATTCTAACCTGACCAACGGTCCGTTAGAAGGAATTAATAATAAAATCAAACTCATTAAAAGGGTATCTTTTGGTTATAGAAATTATGATAATTTGCGTAATCGAATTATTATAACTTCGCGACTATTTGCCTCAACAACAAAAAAAGAGATTAAACAACCTAAGGTTGCTTAATCTCAATATTTGGACTCATCAGTCCGATTTGACGTAGACCCATAATATATTATTGTTCTTCTTTAACATATGGTAATAAAGCCATATGACGAGCACGTTTGATAGCTGTAGTCAACATACGTTGATATTTCGCTGAAGTGCCTGTTACACGACGTGGTAAAATTTTACCACGTTCTGAGATAAAACGTTTTAATAATTCAGTGTCTTTATAGTCGATGTGTGTAATACCATTTGCTGTGAAATAGCATACTTTTTTACGACGACGTCCGCCTCTTCTTGGTCCACCTGCCATGGTTAACTGCCTCCTTTGACTCATTTTATTTTATTCGTTCATTATTAGAATGGTAAATCATCATCACTGATATCAATCGGTCCATTAGCATTTGCAAACGGATTATCCGACTGATTTGAGTTTGATGAATTATTGTTGTTGTAAGATGTATTTTGTCCTGATTGCTGACCACCAAATCCTTGACCGTAGTCTTGGAAATTATTGTTCTGTGAACGTTGGCCACCATGTTGTGCATTTTTAGGTTCAAGGAACTGAACACTATCACATACGACTTCAGTAACAAAAATACGACGACCTTCTTGATTTTCATAACTACGTGATTGTATGCGACCATCAACGCCAGCTAAACTACCTTTAGACAAGTAGTTATTTACATTTTCTGCTTGTCTACGGAAGACTACACAGTTAATAAAGTCAGCTTCTCGTTCCCCTTGAGCATTCGTGAAAGTACGATTAACTGCTAGAGTAAATGTCGCTACACTTACGCCTGAGGGTGTGGTTCTGTATTCTGGATCTTTCGTTAGACGACCTACTAATACAACTCGATTTAACATTTAAACGCCCCCATCTAAATTATTACTTATCTTGGTCTTCACGAATAACGATGTAACGAATGATATCATCATTAATCTTAGCTAAACGTTGGAATTCGTCAGTTGATTTATTGTTATCAGTTTTAATACGTACGATGTTATAGAAACCTTCTTTGAAATCATTGATTTCATAAGCTAGGCGACGTTTACCCCAGTCTTTTTCTTCTAAAACTTCTGATCCTTCTGAAGCTAAGATACCATTGAAACGTTCAACTAACGCTTTTTTAGCATCCTCTTCAATGTTAGGACGTACGATATACATAATTTCATATGTTCTCATAGTTTATTTGCACCTCCTTGTGGTCTATACGGCTTATCAATATTTAATGTGATAAGCAAGGAATAATTTTCATTACTCACAGAAAAGAATTATAGCATAGAGCTTTACTTTTTACAATCAATTTCAGATGAATCTTACCCTTAAATATTGATGAGCATTATTTATTTTTGAAAATATCAATACATATTATTGGTTTAAGACTCCTCTGAGACTGCCCTCGTTGTTCAAACGCAATCATCCTATTTATGTTATACATTACTTTATATTCAAATTATATTAATGTTACTTAATAGATAGTTGATACTTCATTTTAGTTATAATAACATCAAAATTATATTTCATATAATTGCACTTAATATTAAATTCATTATAAAGGAGTCGTTTATGTTAAAGAAATTTTCTTACTCAATCATTTCACTTTCAATTTTCGCTACTAGCCTTAATTTTATAGATACTCAAGCACAAGCGTCTTCATCTTCTGTAAGCGAAAAAGGTACAATGGGGTATGGCTATCAACAATACTTAAAAGACCATCCTAAAAAGCAAACTCATAAAACACAAAATCGTTCTACTTTCTCTGCTGAATCTAATATTACTGAAACAAATAATGGTGAAAGAGTCTTAGATATTTCTGAATGGCAAGGACTTTTAACTAATGAACAAATAAAACAACTAAAGAAAAATTATGATTTTATTATTTTAAGAGCACAGTACGGTTCAGAATACGTTGATAAGACTTTTGAAAAAAATGCAGAATTATTAGAACAAAATAAAATGAAATACGGCGTGTACTCTTATAGCATGTACGAAAGTCCAAAAGATGCACGTTATGAAGCTAAAACTTTATCTCAACGTGCTCCCAAAGCCGCCTTTTACATTAATGATTATGAAGAACAAACCGTTAAATCCGGAGATGATGAAACAGCGACACAAGCATGGGCAAACGAAATGAGAAAGCTTGCTGGAAACAAGAAGATCCTTTTTTATTCATATGAAAATTTCATGTTAAATCATGCATCAAATGCTGTCAGTTCATATGATGGCTACTGGTTAGCAGCATATCAAGCTGAGGAACCAAAACGAGAGAAAGTGCTATGGCAATATACAGATAGTTACTACTCTCCTGAATTAAATCAAAATGTCGATGCAAATTATATTGACGAAAATGTGAATTCGTCTTGGTTCACTTCATAAATACGAACACATACGAACAAAAACACTTCACTTTAACGAACGTTTGTTCTAAAATACATATGAGGTGTTTTTCATGAGATTAAATTTAGATTGGAATAAAGATTTCCAAGAGTTTCAAGATATCTTAAATAGTGGCATTCACCCAGAATGGCTATACTGCGCTAAAGCAAATTTAGTTCTCGAACCCGCATACACTGGTGAAGGCAAACAATTTTTTAGTACACAAGACATCATTAAAGCAAGCAAAATCATTCCATTTTTTTAAGAATTTGGAATCCTTACATAAGAGCAATGAAAGTTTGATGGAAAGCTTCATTGCTCTATTAATAAATAATTCTATTTCCTAACTACAAATGATTGCATCATTAGTAATTATCATTGTAGTATGCTGACTAATTTATCTCCTAATTTTCAATTTTATTATCAAAAAAACACCCTAAAACTAGAATTTGCTTCTAATTTTAGAGTGCCTCATTAATATAAATACATGCTTTAAGTTAAACATTAAAACGGAAATGAACAATATCCCCATCTTGCATGATGTAATCTTTACCTTCTAAACGTTGTCTTCCCGCTTCTTTAGCACCATTTTCGCCACCATGTTGTACATAATCTTCATAGCTTGTTACCTCTGCACGAATAAAACCACGTTCAAAATCAGTGTGAATAATTCCAGCACATTGTGGTGCGGTCATTCCTTGTTTAAATGTCCAAGCGCGCACTTCTTGCACACCGGCAGTAAAGTAAGTAGATAAACCTAACAAATCATATGTTGTTCTAATGAGTCTGTCTAAACCTGGTTCTTCGATGCCTAAATCTTCTAAGAACATTTCTTTATCTTCATCATCTAATGTAGCGATTTCTTCCTCGATTTTTGCACTAATAACGATAACTTCTGAATCTTCGTTTGCTGCATATTCACGAATTGCTTTCACTTTATCATTATCTTTATCTCCAATTTCATCTTCACCAACATTAGCAATGTATAACATTTTCTTAGATGTTAATAACTGAGCTTGATTAACCCACTTTTGATCATCCTCATTGAAATCAATACTGCGTACTGGTTTACCGTCTTCTAACGCTTCTTTAATTTGTGTTAATATACGTAATTCCATCTCAGCTGTTTTATCTTTTTGACGAGCCATCTTCTCTATTTTCGGTAAACGTTTTTCAACAGATTCTAAATCTGCTAAAACAAGTTCCATATTAATGACTTCTATGTCATCAAGCGGATTAACACGCCCTGATACATGTGTTACATTCTCATCGTCAAACGCACGAACCACCTGACATATAGCATCTACTTCACGAATATGTGAAAGGAATTTATTTCCTAAACCTTCGCCCTTAGATGCACCTTTAACAATACCTGCAATATCAGTAAACTCAAAAGTTGTAGGAATTGTTTTTTTAGGTTGAACCATTTCTTCTAATTTTATTAAACGTGAATCTGGCACTTCAACGATACCAACATTGGGATCAATCGTTGCGAAGGGATAGTTTGCTGCTAATGCGCCAGCTTTAGTAATTGCATTAAATAGGGTAGACTTACCTACGTTAGGCAAACCTACGATACCTGCTGTTAAAGCCATTATTCATTCTCCTAACTTTCTTTGTCTTGATGAGATTCAAGAACTTTTTTCATTTTCTTATTAAACACTTGCCGTGGAATCATAACACTGCGCTGACAATGTTCACATTTAATACGAATATCAGCACCCATTCTAATAATCTTAAAACGATTTGTTCCACATGCATGTGGTTTTTTCATTTCTACTATATCATTTATTCCATACTTTGACGTCATGAAATGACCTCCAATGATGATTAGCTTTTTTCTTCATTATAATTTGAAATGACTGGTTGTGGCATGCGAATACCTTCTTGTCTAAACATTTTTTGAGCTTCCTTACGAATAATACGAGCGCCTGAAAATCCTTCACCAGGAATTGTTTCTGCTGAAATTCGTATAGTAACCTTATTAGATTCTATCGCATCAATACCATCAACAACTGGATCGCTGACAAATAAGTAATATTTACTACGTAAAGAAACAAATAAACGATTGAGTTTCTTTTCAACTTGATCTATATTTTCATCAACTGATACTGGTAGTTCTACAATAGCAGTCCCATTTGTAATTGAAAAGTTCGTAATTTCCCCCATGCTACCATTAGGTAAAATAGTCAGTTCTCCCGAAATTGTATTAATTCGCGTTGATCTTAAACCAATAGATTTCACAGTACCTTCTGCTACCGTAGTTCCTGAACTATTGATTTTAACATAGTCACCCACATCAAATTGATTTTCAAAGATAATAAAGAAACCTGTAATAATATCTTTTACTATCGTTTGCGCACCGAAACCAACTGCAATACCTACAACTCCAGCACTAGCGATGATACCTTCGACGCTAATACCAAACTTACTTAAAATTGTTGTGATAACAACAAACCATACGATATATTTTACTATGTTTTGTACAAGAGAAATCAGTGTTTTTGAACGTTTTTTATTTCCTTTTTTGCTTTTATTTTGAATTTTAAATGCTTGCTCAATAATCTTATTCAAAATTGCTATAACAACAATCGCTACAAGGATATAAATTAAAATCATTATTACTTTAGTAATTAAATTTTCATATGTTTCAACCTTTGTTAAAGGTTCGAACAATGAAGATAAAATATGTTTAAGTTGATTCATATAAAATATGCCCTCCCTTTCATTTTTTTCATAATTCATTTATTATAACTTAATTTATTCATTTAGATAATACGTCTATGGTTTTAAAATACTATCCTTTTGAGGTATATTTATAAAACTATGTATATGCTTCCTATTTCTATTTATAAAGGCTAACTTTTTAATATTCCTTATAATCTTTATTAAGTTGACGAATCAAGCGTTTGAATTCTGCTTCAGATTTAAATTCAAACGTGATTTTCCCGACATTTTTAGATGTCGAAATATCTACTTTCGCACCATATTGCTTTTTTAAAAATCTTTCCTGCTGTTGAATCATTTTAGGTTTACTTTCCTTAGTCTCTTTGTCAACTTTCCTTGAGATGTCTTTACTGACTAAACCATTGACGTACTCCTCTAAATACCTTACACTCCAAGACTCCTGAGCGGCTTGTTTTGCCGTCTTTTTTATTTTACTGGCGTCTTTCAAAGTTAATAACGTACGCCCATGAGCACTAGATAACGCCCCGTGTTGAACCATTTGAGCAACATTTTTAGGTAACTGTAATAACCTAAGCATATTGGCAATATAAGGACGTGACTTACCTAATCGTCTCGCAACCTCTTGTTGTGTAATATTCAAATCTGTCATCATTTTTTTATAACTTTCTGCTTCTTCAATGGCATTTAAATCTTCTCTCTGTAAATTTTCAATAATTGCCAATTCCATCATATCTTCATCAGATAGTTCTTTAATAATAGCTGGCACTTCTGTTAATCCCGCCAACTTAGATGCTCTAAATCGTCGCTCACCCACAACAATATAGTAACCTTGAACAGTTTGACGTAATACAATAGGCTGTAATATACCATGTTGTTGAATTGATGAAGCTAAATCATTGAGTCGTTCTTCTTCAAACGTCTTACGTGGCTGATAAGGATTAGGTCTAATTAATTCTAGTGCAATAAATTGCACACTATCATCATTATTCATTTTCAACCTCTGATCATCTGTATATACCATCTCTTTTCCACATCTTTCTATCTTAATTTAAGTATCTCTAATGAATAATCAATCCTCATTGATTCATTACTTATTTTAAAAAAGTTCAATCCAATAATACAAGCCTTTCAAATTAATACTAATGGCTTAATATGAAGCTTATTACGTCACATATTTTCAGATGTATTTCTGATAATAAATTAATTGTTAAATCAAAATTTTCAGAAAAATCATTGACAAATAAATTCAAACTATGTAATCTATGTATTAACAATTTAAAAAACATTTTACACACTGTAAAAAGGAAAGTAAAACTTACACTGCTTATACAGAGAGTCTTCACACGCTGAGAGAAGGCATTGAAAGAAAGTTTGAAAATGGCCTTGGAGTGTTGATGCCAATATGAGGTATCAACGGGTTCGCCCGTTATAGCGATACAGTATTAACATTGATGTTAAATGGCGTACTGGAAATTTTATACGTCACAATTTATCGTTAATACTCATTTATTCACATATGGATTAAATGAGTTTTTGTTTTATTTAATGATGTTACGATAAGAAGATTGTGTATCAGCTATTTTCAGTATACTGTTTTAACACTATGGCGTACTGATTGAGGTTACTTTAGCAATAAAGTAGCAAACAAAGGTGGTACCGCGAAGTTTAAGCTTTCGTCCTTTACATCCGAATCATTCGGGTCTAAAGGACGGAAGCTTTTTTATTTTTACTGAATAGGAGGAGCTAGCTATGAAGGATACAGATTTAGCTCAAATTGCTTTAACACAAGATCACACTGGCGCAATTGCCAATCCAATATATTTATCTACTGCATATCAGCATCCTCACCTAGGTGAATCAACAGGCTATGATTATACACGAACTAAAAATCCAACAAGAACAGCCTTTGAAGAAGCTTTTGCACAACTTGAAAAAGGCATTGCTTCATTTGCTACTTCCAGTGGTATGGCGGCGATTCAGTTAATATGTAATATATTCAAACCAGGTGATGAAATTCTCGTTGCATTTGACCTATATGGTGGAACATTTCGGTTATTCGATTTTTACGAAAAACAATATGGTTTGAAGTTTAAATATGTAGACTTTTTAAATTATGAAGAAGTGGAAAAAAACATCACTCCACAAACTAGAGCATTATTTATTGAACCAATCTCAAATCCACAAATGATTGAAATTGATGTAGAACCATATTATATCCTTAGCAAAAAACATCAACTATTAACAATTATCGACAACACTTTTTTAACACCTTATCTTTCGACACCACTCGAAGAAGGTGCAGATATCGTTCTGCATTCAGCAACAAAATATATTGGCGGACATAACGATGTGTTAGCTGGAGTTGTAACTGTTAAGGATGCTCAATTAGCTGAACAATTGAATCAATTCCATAATATGATTGGAGCAACTCTATCACCTCTTGATAGTTATCTTTTACAAAGAGGTCTAAAGACATTACATCTTCGCATAGAGCGTTCCCAAGAAAATGCTCAAAAACTTGCACAACGATGTCGCCAGTCAGATTCAATTGATGAAGTTTTATATAGTGGACGAACAGGCATGCTTAGTTTAAGACTGAACCAAGCATATAGCGTCGCTAAATTTTTAGAAAATTTAGAAATTTGTATATTTGCAGAAAGCTTAGGTGGTACAGAAACATTTATCACCTTCCCTTATACACAAACACACGTTGATATGCCAGATGAGGAAAAAGACAAACGTGGAATTGATGAATATCTCATCAGATTGTCCGTAGGTATAGAAGACTATAACGATATAGAAGCTGACATAATTCAAGCATTAGAGAATTCTAAAGTAGGAGTGATTTCATGAGTTTATCTAAAGAAACAGAAGTAATATTCGATGTGCGTAGAGGTAAAGACTACGACTCAGCTAACCCGCCACTTTACGATTCATCTACATTCCATCAAAAAGTGTTAGGCGGTGAGACTCAATATGATTATGCACGAAGTGGTAACCCTAACCGAACTTTACTTGAAGAGAAACTTGCACGTTTAGAAGGTGGTAAATATGCATTTGCTTATGCTTCAGGCATTGCTGCAATTTCAGCCGTTTTACTCACATTAAACGCAGGGGATCATGTTATTTTACCTGATGATGTTTACGGGGGCACATTTAGATTAACTGAACAAATACTCAATCGATTCAATATTGAATTTACTACAGTTAACGCTACACATATAGATCATATCACTGAAGCTATTCAATCAAACACAAAACTCATCTATGTAGAGACGCCTTCAAATCCACTTTTCAAAATTACAGATATTCATGCTGTAGCAACGCTAGCAAAGGAACATAAGATACTATTAGCTGTTGATAATACGTTTATGACACCTTTGGGTCAATCACCTTTAGCACTAGGCGCTGACATAGTTATTCATAGTGCAACTAAATTTCTAGGTGGACATAGCGATTTAATTGCAGGTGCAGCAATTACTAATAATAGAGAGGTTGCAAATGCATTGTACTTATTACAGAACGGCACGGGCACAGCCCTTTCTGCATATGATAGTTGGGCACTTGCAAAACATCTTAAAACATTACCAGTTCGTTTTAAACAATCTGTTCATAATGCTGAACGTCTTGTTCAATTTTTGAGTCAAAGAGAGGAGATTTCTGAGGTGTATTACCCAGGAAATAATCCTACACATCTCAAGCAAGCTTCAACTGGAGGTGCAGTGATAGGTTTCCGACTTAAAGATGAATCTAAAGCACAAAAGTTCGTCGATTCTCTTACTTTACCACTTGTATCAGTGAGTCTCGGTGGTGTAGAAACTATCCTATCACATCCCGCAACAATGTCTCATGCAGCAGTGCCAGAAGATGTGAGACGTGAACGTGGCATCACTTTCGGGTTATTCCGTTTAAGTGTAGGTCTTGAGAATCCAGAAGAACTCATCGCAGATTTTAACTACGCTTTAAAGGAGGCTTTCAATGAGTCATTTACTGAACCAATTAAAGAGCAACGTTTTAGTAGCTGATGGCGCTATTGGAACAATATTCTACTCGGAAGGTCTTGATACTTGTCCGGAATCCTACAATCTTACTCATCCAGATAAGGTCGAGCGGATTCATCGTTCTTATATCGAAGCTGGTGCAGACGTCATTCAAACGAATACGTATGGTGCTAACTTTGAAAAATTAAAGTCCTTTGGTCTTGAACATAAAGTTAAAGAAATTCACCAAGCTGCAGTTCAAATTGCTAAACATGCAGCAAATGAGGACACAATTATACTTGGAACGGTAGGTGGATTCAGAGGCGTCCGGCAAGAGGATATCAGTCTTTCAACAATTCAATATCATACAGAACTTCAAATCGATACATTAATTGATGAAGGTGTAGATGCCCTTCTATTTGAAACTTATTACGATTTAGATGAATTAACTCGCATCGTCACTGCTACACGACAAAAATACGATATTCCAATCATCGCTCAACTCACCGCTTCAAATACGAATTACTTAGTTGATGGCACTGAAATTAATGCGGCATTGAAATACGTAGTTGAATGTGGCGCCAATGTAGTTGGATTAAATTGTCACCATGGCCCACACCATATGCAACGATCATTTTCACATATAGAACTTCCTAAACATGCGTATTTATCGTGTTATCCAAACGCTAGTTTATTAGATATCGAGAATAGTGAATTCAAATATAGTGATAATGCTCAATATTTCGGAGATATAGCTCAAGAATTAATTAATGAGGGAGTCAGATTGATAGGTGGTTGTTGTGGTACAACACCTGAACATATTCGCTATATTAAATCAGCAGTTAAACATTTAAAACCCGTTAAAGATAAAAAGGTAATCCCTATTAATAAAGCTTCATCTCAAAAGCAAACGCGAGTTCTTAAACAAAACCTTACTTCTAAAGTTAAAAATGGCCCAACAGTCATCGTAGAACTTGATACACCTAAACATTTGGATACTGATACATTTTTCGATAATGTAGGAAAATTAGATGAAGCTGGCATAGATGCTGTTACATTGGCGGATAATTCATTAGCTACCGTAAGAGTGAGTAACATCGCAGCGGCAAGTTTAATTAAACAACGCTACGATATTGAGCCTCTTGTACATGTAACATGTCGTGACCGTAATTTAATAGGATTACAGTCTCATCTCCTAGGTTTATCACTCATTGGTGTCAATGAAATACTAGCTATTACCGGAGATCCTTCTAAAGTAGGCCATTTGCCTGGAGCTACAAATGTCTATGACGTGAACTCAAAAGGCCTTACAGAACTTGCACTAAGATTTAACAAAGGTATTAACACTGACGGCGATGCGCTGAAAAAACATACTAACTTTAACATCGCTGGTGCGTTTGATCCTAACGTACGAAAATTAGATGGAGCCATTAAACGACTTGAAAAGAAAGTAGCAAGTGGCATGAGTTATTTCATAACTCAACCCGTTTATAGTAAAGAAAAAATTATTCAAGTATATGAAGAAACAAAACATTTAAATACACCTTTCTTCATAGGTATCATGCCAATCGCAAGTTATAACAACGCACTTTTCTTACATAATGAAGTGCCTGGCATCAAAATGTCAGACGATGTACTTAACCAATTCAAAGCTGTTAAAGATGATAAAGAAAAGACTAAAGAATTAAGTTTAAGACTTTCCAAAGAACTCATTGATACAGTACATGAATACTTCAACGGTCTGTACATTATTACACCTTTCCAAAAGGTAGATTATTCATTGGAACTCGCAGCATACTCTAAATCAATCACTGCCAACAAGGAGGCAATATTATGACAACAATTAAAACTTCAAACTTAGGATTCCCAAGATTAGGTAGAAAAAGAGAATGGAAAAAAGCAATCGAAAATTATTGGGCACATAAAATTGACAAAGCAGAATTAGATCAAACACTGACTGATTTACACAAAGAAAATCTTTTACTTCAGAAAAATTATCATCTTGATAGCATTCCAGTTGGGGATTTCTCTTTATATGATCATATTTTAGATACGTCTTTATTGTTCAATATTATCCCTGAACGTTTCCAAGGACGCGAAGTCAATGATGATTTATTATTTGATATTGCTCGTGGTAACAAAGAGCATGTTGCAAGTGCACTTATTAAATGGTTTAACACCAACTATCACTACATTGTACCTGAATGGGACAACGTAGAACCTAAAGTTGAAAAAAATACGTTATTAGAACGTTTTAAATATGCACAATCAATTAATGTAAATGCGCATCCTGTAATTGTTGGTCCTATCACATTTGTAAAATTATCAAAAGGTGGTCATCAATCGTTCGAGGAAAAAGTTGAAACATTACTTCCTTTATATAAAGAAGTTTTACAGTCACTTGTAGATGCAGGTGCTGAGTATATTCAAATTGACGAGCCTATTCTAGTGACTGATGACAGCGAAAGTTATGAAGACATTACTAGAAAAGCATACGACTATTTCGCAAATGAAGGTTTAGGAAAATATCTCGTCATTCAAACTTACTTTGAACGTGTTCACTTAAAATTCTTAAGTTCATTACCAGTGGGCGGTTTAGGATTAGATTTGGTACACGATAACGGCTATAACTTAAAACAAATTGAAGATGGTGATTTCGATCAAAGTAAAGCACTTTATGCAGGAATCATTGATGGCAGAAATGTATGGGCGGCTGATATTGAAGCAAAAAAACAATTAATCGAAACATTACAACAACACACACAACAGTTAGTCATTCAACCTTCATCATCACTTCTACATGTTCCAGTATCACTAGATGATGAAACACTTGATGAATCTATTGCAGAAGGATTAAGTTTTGCTACTGAAAAGTTAGACGAATTAGATGCATTGCGTCGCTTATTCAATGATAATGACCTGTCAAAATATGAACATTACAAAGCACGTTATGAACGCTTCCAAAGCCAATCATTTAAAAATCTTGAATACGATTTTGAAAGTGTACCGACACATCGTAAATCACCATTTGCTAAACGCAAGCAATTACAAAACCAACGTCTAAATTTACCAGATTTACCTACGACTACGATTGGTTCATTCCCTCAAACTCGTGAAATCCGTAAATTTAGAGCAGATTGGAAAAATAATCGCATTACAGATGCTGAGTATCAAGAATTTTTACAAAATGAAATCGCTCGTTGGATTAAAATCCAAGAAGATATTGGTTTAGACGTACTTGTACACGGTGAGTTTGAGCGTAACGACATGGTTGAATTTTTTGGGGAAAAACTTCAAGGTTTCCTAGTAACAAAATTCGGTTGGGTACAGTCTTACGGTTCTCGTGCAGTTAAACCACCAGTTATATATGGAGATGTGAAGTGGACTGCCCCACTTACTGTAAAAGAAACAGTATACGCGCAAAGCTTAACTGACAAACCAGTAAAAGGTATGCTTACAGGTCCAGTTACTATTTTAAACTGGTCATTTGAACGCGTAGACGTACCTAGAAAGGTTGTTCAAGATCAAATTGCCTTAGCCATTGATGAAGAAGTGTTAGCTTTAGAAGAAGCAGGTATCAAAGTCATTCAAGTTGACGAACCAGCGTTGCGTGAAGGCTTACCTCTACGCTCTGAATATCACGAACAATATTTAGAAGATGCTGTACATTCATTTAAATTAGCGACATCATCTGTGCATGATGAAACACAAATTCATACACATATGTGCTATTCTCAATTTGGACAAATCATTCATGCTATCCATGATTTAGATGCAGATGTTATTTCTATTGAAACTTCTCGTAGTCACGGAGACTTAATTCAAGATTTCGAAGATATTAATTATGATTTAGGAATTGGATTAGGTGTTTACGATATTCACAGTCCACGTATTCCAACCGAAGAAGAGATTACTACTGCAATTAATCGTTCATTACAACAAATTGATCGTTCTCTATTCTGGGTTAACCCAGACTGTGGTCTAAAAACACGTAAAGAAAATGAAGTGAAAGATGCATTAACAGTGTTAGTCAATGCAGTTAAAAAGAAACGTCAAGAATCTGAATCAACAACAGCATAATACGAGCTAGAGGTGAGGCAAATGTCACAGTATCCACTTTGGAATCAATTAAATACTTTAAAAGAGGCTCAGTGGGTCGATTTAACACATACTTTCGACCCAAATATCCCTCGTTTTAGCGAATTTGAAAAAGGTGAAGTCTCAACGCTATTCAATGTTAAAGATCATGGGTTTTATGTACAACGTTGGAGTATCGTAACTCAATATGGAACACACATTGATGCTCCAATCCATTTCGTTGAAAATAGAAGATATTTAGAAGAATTAGATTTAAAAGAACTTGTTTTACCATTAATTGTTTTAGATTATTCTAAAGAAGCTGCACAAAATTCAGATTTTATCGTATCACGTAAACATTTAGAAGATTGGGAACAACAACACGGTCGCATTGAAGCAGGTACTTTTGTCGCATTACGTACTGATTGGTCAAAACGTTGGCCAGATATAGAAAAATTTGAAAATAAAGATGTAGATGGCCATCAACATCTTCCAGGTTGGGGCCTTGATGCATTAAAATTTCTCATTGAAGAACGTGGTGTTAAATCCATAGGTCACGAAACATTTGATACTGATGCCTCAATTGATACAGCTAAAAATGGTGATATTGTTGGCGAAAGATATATCTTAGGTCAAGACACATTCCAAGTCGAATTACTTACCAATTTAGATCAATTACCTACCAGAGGTGCAATTATCTATGCAATCAGCCCAAAACCAAAAGATGCACCAGGCTTTCCAGTTCGTGCATTCGCAATAAAACCTTAATTGATGTCTTTCATCTAGCGTTCTCAACCACGTGGTGGTTCAAGTGGTGCACAACCGCTATGATATTATTCCATCAATGTTCATCATCATAATATTTGAATAGCAATGAACTCTTTCTAACTAAGTAAAAAGCTATAAACGAAGTTTTTAAAACGACTTCGTTTATAGCTTTTTTAATACACACTTTTATGATATAAAAACCGTGCTCCACTAAATGTTAAACTTCATATTTAGATACAACCGTAGCGATACCTTGACCGCCACCGATACATAAAGATGCCACACCTGTTGGCTTAGCATCACTTAATTGATGTAATAATGAAACTAAAGTACGCGCACCCGAAGCCCCTATCGGATGTCCTAGTGCAATCGCACCACCATTAACATTGACTTTATCTTGCGGTAATTGCAACTCACGGTTTACAGCAATTGATTGCGCTGCAAAAGCTTCGTTTAATTCAAAAATATCAACATCATTTATCACTTTATTAGAACGTTTTAAAGCTTTATGTATCGCTTCAACTGGACCAATACCCATAATTGAAGGCGCCACACCACTCGCACCAAAACTATCTAATACAGCTATAGGTTGTAAGCCCAATGCTTTCGCTTTGTCCTCCGTCATAACGAGCATAGCAGCAGCACCGTCATTGATACCGGATGCATTACCAGCAGTTACTGATCCATCTTTTTTAAATGCTGGACGGAGTTGTGCTAACTTATCAATTGTCGTTTGAGGTCTAATGCCTTCATCTTGAGAAATAATTAGGGGGTCGCCTTTACGTTGTGGTACCTCTACAGGTACAATTTCAGCATCAAATACACCAGCTTGTTGTGCACGTGATGCTTTTTGTTGAGAATCGAATGCAAATTGATCTTGTTCTTTACGACTAATCTGATACTGTTCAACTAGATTTTCGGCTGTGATACCCATATGGTAATCATTAAACTTATCAGTTAAACCATCAGCTATCATACTATCTTCTAAAGTTTGATTTCCCATTTTAAAACCGAAACGACTATTTTTAAGAAGCATTGGAGATTGAGACATACTTTCCATGCCTCCAGCGATAACAATCTCATTATCTCCCGCTACAATAGATTGATAGGCAAGTTGAATCGCTTTTAATCCAGAACCGCAAACTTTATTTACAGTAAAAGAAGGTACCGCTTCTGGCACACCACCATGAATCGCAGCAATACGAGCAGGATTTTGTCCTTGACCTGCCTGTAATACGTTTCCTAGAATAACTTCATTGATTTCATTAGGATCTATTTGACTATGTTCTAAAATTTGACGAATAACTGTTGCACCTAGTTCATAGGCAGGTATATCCTTAAATACACCACCAAACACGCCTATAGGTGTTCGATATGCTTCAGCTAATACTATGCGTGACATGTCATATTCATCTCCTTAATATAACTTATACTTTTCTAAAAATGAGGGAAGAAGCAAACCTTCTTTTCTTATTGTCATTATATTTGGATATTCAAATCTATTATTTAAGAGTTTATCTCTTACCTTCATTGTATTTAAATGAGTATTACATACTTTAATTGCAGTAAACACATTCCACATTATATTACCAAATTTACATAGAAAAATTCCATTATGATCTATCATCATCAAATGCATCACTTTCTTTCTAAGCAATGATCAATTTTAATTTCATAATCACTCTCACTTCACTAAATATAGTTAATCCATTGTTGTAAAAAAAGAGGAAACCATAAAAGAAATACTCATGTCTATACAAACGGGGTAGTCTAACCGTCCCACTTAACACAAGTCATCTTTATAAGATTTCCTTAACATCTACTATTATATCTACGATGATTTACATTTCTAAATTTTATTATGCAATCAGTACTTACTTTCCTTTATATTTGTCACCCATGCTTCATAATAGAAGCAAGTAATCTAAACTTACCTTTCCTATCAATTCACTGGTAAAGTGTTTTTTAGAATCACCAAAATCATTGATAATAGATTAAGAAGCCATATTTAATCGTCTTGATGTCCCATAGACTTTTATGAATAAGTATAAAACAATCGCCATTGTTAAAAAACAGTTGAGACATATCATCTATTATTTTGATTATTTATTCAAAACACGAAATCATTGATTTATTTGCACTATTTTTCCGAAAATGAATCCTATCAACGTATATTTATAAAAATTACATTAAAAGATTTTGACTAAAACCCTGATTTATTCAACAACCTTTTAATATAGATGAAAGTTATTTATTTTGATACTGCTTAATCGCATCTTGTATCGTATCGTGTAAACTAGGTTCTTGTAACCAATGTTGGAACTTTTCCATAATTTCCCTTGGAGTCGTAATGTTTTCAGGAAAATTAATATCTTTCATACCTTCAAACAAATCTCCAAAATGACTTTTTTCACCTTCAAAATTCTTCATAAAACGATAAAAGCTCAATACCCTAACCTCCTATATTTTGCAACAATAGGTATATATTACCAAAATGAAGGCATTTACAAAATACATTTGTTTAAATTTAAGTAAAAAATTAATAGTTGAGGTCTTATTTATATGTTAAAAGTATTTCTTTTTTAAAAACTAATAAATTTTATTAAAACTTGTATTACTAAAAATCAATTTTATACAATCCCTAAAAAGTCTATTATTTTTGTCATTTTGACTAATATACTTGTCATAATGACAAATATATTATATAGTTTATATGTAAGGAAGTGATACAATTTGCGCAATAGACTTAAAGAATTACGAGCCCGTGATGGATATAACCAAACAGAGCTTGCTAAAAAAGCTGGAATATCACGACAAACGGTGTCTTTAATAGAACGCAACGATTTTACACCATCTATATTAACCGCAATAAAAATTGCAAGAATCTTTGGTGAACCTGTTGAAGATATCTTTATTATGGAGGAGGAAGACTTTTGAAAATAAAAAGGTATGCACTTCTATGTTTATTAGGAGGATTAGTTGGAGGCATCATCGGATACATCATAGGAGCTATTAACTGGGAGAAGTTATTTAATTATGCACAGTTCGCTAACTTTAAAGTTGTGCTTTATACAACCATCGTAGCATCATTAATAAATATTATACTTACTGTGTATTTATTTATAGTCCAAAATGCGTCACTTCACTATAAAGCTAAAATTGACGCAAATATTTCAGATGATTTAGCAGATACATATGAAAATAAATCATACATCAAATCATTGAAAGTAAGATTTATTTACACAATGCAATTAATTGTCGCTTTTATTGCAATTTTAATACCCGTCATAGGAAATTCATCTGAGAATCACATTGCTCTAATAATGATTCCTTTCTTTATTACAATCATTTCATCCATAATGATTGGGATATTTTATAGAAAATTTGATGCTCGATACCCTAAATTAGGAGAGAAACGTTACACTGAAAAAGCATTTAATATTATGGACGAAGGAGAGCGATACATCACACTCGTTTCCTTGTATAAAGTGCACCAGCAGAATATTGTATTACTTTTTATAGGAATTATGACCCTGGGGATATTCTCAATAACTACAGGCATGAATCAATCACTAGGCATAATTTTGTTTATCATTTTATTTATCTATAATTCATTGGGATATTTACTGAAAGTCAGTAATTTTTATAAATCAGAACAGAAATCCTAAAACTAATTTAAAGAAAAGGAGTAAATTATGGAAAACTTATTAGAAGTTCAGCAACTCAATAAATCATATAAGAATTCAGAATTCCAGCTTACTGACATCACATTCTCTGTTAAACCTGGCGAGGTAGTGGGTTTAATTGGGAAAAATGGTTCAGGTAAGTCTACCCTCATTAATACACTTGTAGGAAATAGACATAAAGATAATGGTTCACTGAAATTCTTCGATAAAGAGGTGACAGAGAACGACTTCAAATATAAAGAACATTTAGGTGTAGTTTTTGATGATTTACGTGTTCCAGATAAATTAACTCTACAATATATCAATAAAGTTTTTACTGAAATATATGATGCTTGGAACAGCGATACATTCTTTTCTTTAATCAAAGCATTTGAACTACCAACAAATAATCAAATTAAGACATTCTCAAGAGGAATGCGTATGAAAGCAGCTTTAACAATTGCTTTAAGCCATGATGCTAAATTATTAATCTTAGATGAAGCTACAGCAGGTATGGACGTATCAGGACGTGAACATGTGTTAGAAATTCTAGAGGATTATTTAGGAGACGATCGTGCCATATTAATTTCATCACATATTTCTGAAGATATTGAACAGCTAGCTACTCAGCTCGTTTTTATGCGTGATGGTCGAATTATTTTAAAAGAAAGTAAAGAAGTTTTATTGAGCCAATACGGCATCATCGATCAACCAGTTGAGCATTTCAATATTTCAAATGAGTATCTAATCGCAACGCGCAGACGTAATGATCGACAAATCAGTTTAGTGAATAACTATCAAAAAGTACCTGATGCACAACCACTAAAGACAATCGATGATGCAACTAAAATTATTATGCGAGGTGAAGTATAATGAAAGGTCTTACTCTTAGTATATTTTATACAGCTAAAAAATCATTTTTCATCTATTTAGTAGTCGGAATTATTGCTGCAGTCGTTTTCTCATTTTTAAATCCAACGATGAACAGCTTTCTTGCTATCATTTTTTTAATATCTCCTATTACGGATAACTTCAAACGTGAAAAGGACTCAAGATGGATGAATTACATATCCACACTTCCTGTTAGAAGAGCTGATTATGTTAAAAGTTATTATACTATTTTTCTCTTGTGTGCATTAGTTGGGATACTTGCAGGTGTACCTAGTGTCGGTCTAATCACACAAAGTTTAAGTATGGTATTCATTTCACTATGTGTTGCCATTGGTGGCGCAGGGACTTTCTCCATTATGTTTCCTCTAACATTCAAATTCGGTTCTGAAAATTCAAATGTCATTGTGATGACTACAACATTTGCTGTCATTATTATCTATTTCTTATTCTATATCGCATCAATGATATTGAGTAATCAAACAGGAAGTGGCTCTATGATTACAATGCTGAGCAACACACAAAGCTATGTTGTATATTCCATTTATGGAATACTTGGATTGATTTCAATTATTATCTCTTATATTTTATCGATTAAAATTTTTAACAAACAAGAACTATAATATTAAAAACCCCCTAAATTTTCGGTAATTGAAAATTCAGGGGGTTATTTATATCTTTTAAGTTTTTAATAATTTATTTGCATTTAAAGATAATTATTTATTAATATATTTATAAATAGTTAATTAAAAATGGGATAAAGGAGTACTTTAATGACATTATTAACTAAAGTTTTAGATACTTTAACAGGCATATGTGTTGCTTTATTGTTTACCAAGTATTTTGTAAATTATGCAAATGATATGTTTGACTGGCACTTAAGATGGTATTTCCTAGAAAATGTACCTCATTTAGCGCTCATTTTGTTTATTCTAGTATTTATCTTTGCTGTTCCTTCTGAAATGATTAAAGATAAAAATAAGAAAAAGCATAATGATTCATAATCAATAGGTATATGACCATCATATTTTAAGTGTCACTGACTCAATAGAACCCAACTTATCAGATTAGATGATAAATAAATGTATCTCGTAGGAGTTTAAAAAGAAAGAGGTACGCTTTTCCTATACTAATCTCGAACTACTTTATAAACATTCGTTACTCAATCTAAATCTTTGTTCTTCATTTCTATCAAAAAGGCCTACTGCATTTGAACTAAATTTCGAGTTATTAGTTGAATTATCAATTAATTCGTATATCAATGTTTCTAATCAACTCTAGATTCATCTTACTTCTCAGTTTTTACAACTAATACACTGATATGTTTATATATGTATTAAAGGAACAGATTAAAAAAGAGAAGACCCATATACATTAAATTTAAACTAAAACTTGTGATAACTTTTATCTTTAATGCATATGCTACCTTTTTAATGGGTATTTTTAGTAATACCATCGATATAAGAAAGGGGGAATATGATGAGTAATATCACAGTTTATAATGTCATTGAATTGGGCGTAAACAATCTTTTAGCCGATTATGACAATTGGAATGTTGAAGAAGTATTAGATAAAGAAACTCAACATTTCCAAAACACTTTACATTGGCAATATGGTCATGTATTAACAATCTTTGAACAGGCATTATCATTAGGCAATCAACATGTCGTAGATGTTGAAAAATATAATAAATTGTTTGGATATGGTTCAAATCCTAGAGACTGGAAGGGACAAGATGTACCTGCTATCAACGAAATCAAACAACACATTCAAACATTACCAGAACGTGCTAAAAAATTAACACACGAGCAGTTAGCTCAAAAATTAGACCAACCTATCGCAGGTTGTAACACACTTGATGAATTATTAATGTTAAATGCTATCCATGTGCCATTACACACCGGTAAAATTGAAGAAATGACACGTGTACTTCGTGAAAAATAAGCATAATATATTTAAGCGTCTGGATTATCATCCCCAGACGCTTTTAAAATGTTTAGAGAATTATCAAATTTTATTTGAATGCTTTCGCTAAAACAAAGATAAACATATCTTTCGAGGAGTTTTATCTAGTATACGTACATTCTTCCCTCAACAAGCTAAAAACATAACTATCTGAGAATTCCCCTTGTAATCGTTCATTACTTCTCAATATACCTTCTTGCGTGAACCCAAGTCTAATTGGTATAGCTCTGCTTTTCTTATTTTTAGTAGACATTCGTATTTCTATACGATTAATATCATACACTTCATATACATAGCGAATTAACGCTTTAGTACATTTAGTCATAATACCTTTCTTTTGAAAGTCTTCAGCTAAATAATAACCAATTGAAGTTGTTTTATTAACTAAATCTAAGTAATGCAATCCTATGACTCCAATCAATTCTTTATTACTCCATATTCCACAATGAAATCCATTACCATCGATAAATTGTTGCAACGCCGAATGGATAAAGTGTTTACTATCTTCAACTTTCTTCGTATGTTCAACAAAAGGTAGAAATTCAGCTAAATAGTCACGATTGCTATCTACTAATTTAAATAACTGTTCGGCTTCTCGTTCTTCTAATATTTTTAATTTAATATTTTTATTTATTTGATAACTAAACATACAAAATCATCCTTTTTAGAATTTTCTGTTATTTTAGTATACACGAATATAGGATTATGTCATAAAACTTGATTACTAGAATTCTATATTCTCTAAGTCACAAGTGTGTATGTAGTTCTCTTGTTTCTATTGTCTTATACCTACAACCAATATTAGAGTGAAAAAGCTTAACTTAAGATAGATCATCATCAACAACACAAACGTTAAAAACACTGAGATAACTTTTTAAAATATACTTCTCAATATTGATTAGTAAAATCCAAAATATGAATAATAAGTAGACATTAAACAATCTTTATTTTATTCTATAAATAATAGAAAATAAATTATTAGATTAAATTATTATTTTTTATTTCTAATTTAAGTTGAAATCGTCTGTAATCGGAGGAAACCATAATGATATATTCTATCGGTAAGAATTTAGGTAATAAATTAACAGGTATAGAACAAGCTATGATCAATAGATTAAAGCTATTTAAAGATAATTTAGTCCCAAATAAACTCATATTCACATCTTGGTCACCACGTTTATATATGCATGCACATTCGTTAAACATCGATTCAAAAGATATTTTCAGTCTTTACGATTTTCTACAAGATAGTATTAACTTTGAGAAAAAACATATTGATTGGATAAATTATTGGCAAAATATATGTAATTATACCTTAAAATTCGTTGAAAATACGAATGATATTAAAATATACGATAACGACACATATAAAATGTATGTGCATTTTGTTGATTCAAATTATCAAACTTTAGACTATATTAACCATTTTGATATACAACAACGTAAAATTCGAAGAGATTTTTACGATACAAGAGGCTTTTTAAGTTGTAGTAGAATTTTAACCTCTCAACAAAAAGTCGTGATGGAACAATTTTTTACACCTACACAAAAAGTTAAATTTCAAAAATATTACAACCCTGAGCACGAACATCCTACGGTACAATCTATCATTTATAATACTTCACGAGGCGTTCGTTTTTTCAACGATGAAAATGAACTTTTAGCGTTTGCAATTAATGCGCTATATCATTTAGGAGACGTATTTTTATGTGATAAAAACATCGTTACAGGGCCAATCATTGATCAAACTGATACTAAAATACCAGTTCTCGCCGTTTTCCACAGTACCCACGTAAAAAATATCAATGATATATATCATTCTGAAATCAAACAAGCGTATAAACCTGTTTTAGATAACTTATCCCGATATTCAGGAATCATAGTATCTACTGAACAACAAAAAACAGATTTATCTGTAAAAATTAATAACGTTATTCCCATTTACGTTATACCTGCAGGTTATATTGATACAAATGAATCTCATCATAGTAGTGACAATAAACCATTGCCTAACAAAATGATTTCTATCGGCCGTTATTCTCCTGAAAAGCAATTAGATCATCAAATAGAACTAATGTCTAAGCTAGTTCCAGCATTTCCAAATTTACAGTTACATTTATTTGGGTTTGGTAAAGAAGAAACACATTATCGTAAATTAATAGCTCAATATCATTTAGAAAATCACGTGTTTTTACGTGGCTTCATTTATGATTTAAATCAAGAAATAGAGACCGCCTATTTATCTTTATTGACAAGTAAAATGGAAGGGTTCAATTTAGGTGTACTTGAAACGATTGCTAAAGGCGTACCTACAGTAAGTTATGATACCAAATACGGACCTTCTGAGTTAATTGTTAATCATAAAAATGGCTTTTTAATTGAACAAGATAATAAAGAACAACTCTATCACAGCGTTAAAAAGTTATTACTCGATTCTAACTTAAGAGAACAATTTTCTAAGGAAAGTATTAAACATGTCCAAATATTTAATGACAAAAATGTTTTTGATACATGGCTCACTGTTTTCAGAACGTTAAAAGTTAATTTATAATCGCCAATTTATTAAGATATATAAGGGTGAAGAGAAGTGTGAAACATCATACATCATCTTCACCTTTAATTTATTCTATAATATTTCATCTTTAATCTGTGCCTTTTGATATTGAACATAGCCTGATATATAATGTTCGATATCATCAATCCGAACTCGATACCCATGGTGTTTTATGAAGAAACTACCAAGAATTCGCTTTGGATTTTTGAAGTACATTGCAATTTCAGGATAGAAAAATCCTACTCGTTGATATTCTGCTCTTGTATGAATCACATTGATTAATTTTTCTTCATCAATCAACTGAGTCACAAGCTCTTGACGATGTGTAGCTTTTGCTTTTTGAATAAGCTTATAGGTTGCCATTAACATTTCTAAAAATGTTGGGAATGTTGTTTCACGTTGTTCAATATATTCCAAATAGGTGTTCACATTCTTAATCCCAAATTCAAAATATTTATCTTGCGGACACAATTGAACTAACTCGTTCGTGCAATACCCAAGCCAATGATCATGGTATTGCCAATACTCTTTTTCAATAAATCGATCCATTAACTTCTTCACAACTTCCAACCATTTATCATTATGATCTTGGTGATATAAGCGTAATAATGCTAAAGCTGCTTCACCATCATAATAAATAATTCTAAATGATTCTTTCACAGTTAAATCCGGATAATTTAAAATATGAGTTGTTTCGTATGTATCTTGATTAATCATTGATAAAATTCCTCGAGCAACTTTTTGTGCCACGCATAAGTATTGCTTATTGGGGTTATGCTTTAAATATTCACAAACCGCAAATATAAAGGCAGCATTTTGTCCTAATTTTATTTCGTTAATATCTTTTGTATCATCAAAGATATATCCAACACCTTCATTATCATAGAAATAATTCTCAATAACGTAGTTAATTGCCTTTTCGACTATAGTTAAATCTTCTCCTAAATAATCTAAACCCTCTATTAATGCATAAGTTGAAGAAGCATGTCTTAATATATTATAGAAATTGATTTCTTTATCAAAATGTGGAAAATAACCATATTGATATCTTCCAGTATCTGATAGCATATTTCCTAGGAAATATGTACCACTTTCAATTAATTGGTCTATTTCTTTATGTAAATAATCGACCTTTCTTAATCCTTTTTTATAACCTTCATCGTGTAATTCATATATCTTTTGTTCGTCTAAGATAAAACCTTTAGTTTTGAACTTAATGACTTCTTTGTTTTCATAAAAATCATAAGCAAACTTTTTCTTATGGTTCGTATACTTTCTTAAATAGTTATTTATATTTTGTTCAGATAGAATAAGCTTCGTTTTCCCATCTGTTTTCACTGGTTTAATAAATGCATTAGTGTTTATTTCTTCAGGTAAAAATGATAAATTCCAGTATTGATCTAAAGCTATACCAAAATCAATATAATTTCTTCTAGTTTGCGTTAATTCATCTTTAACATCTTTAAATAAAGTAACTTCTTCTTCAGTAACAATGTCTATTTTTACCCATGAAGGAAACGCTCCTGTTTTCTGTCTAAACTTTTGAATTTCTTTAGTAATATCCCTTCTAAGGTAATTAGGCTTTTTTAATAATTTAACTTTGGCTTTTATATTAGATTTTCCAAGGCTTAAAAAAGCATATTCTTTTATTTCTATTGTTTTTTCAACATGATTAATCAATCTTTCTATATGATTTTCCATACTCATCTTTTTCTCCTTTCAATTTAATATGATTTCAAACCAGGCCATATAGACCTGGCTTGAAACAACTTATAAATGAATCAATAGTGCTATTTTTCTTTATTATCTTTTTTACGACGTCTTCCTAATAATAATGCTCCTAAACCTGCAAATAAAGTTCCAAGTAATGTGCCTTTAGAATCATGATCTTCATTTGCTCCTGTATCAGGTAATTTATCTTTTGCATTTTTATCAGAATCCGAGTCGCTGTCTGAATCGGAGTCACTATCTGAGTCCGAGTCACTGTCTGAATCCGAGTCGCTATCTGAGTCCGAGTCACTGTCTGAATCGGAATCGCTGTCTGAGTCCGAATCACTGTCTGAATCCGAGTCACTATCGGAATCGGAATCGCTGTCTGAGTCCGAATCACTGTCTGAATCCGAGTCACTATCGGAATCCGAATC
>OCQI01000008.1_pt1 | contig 211933 bp, 183 predicted proteins | sample 1481341 | NCBI WGS metagenome assembly OCQI01 (sample SAMN00990124, study PRJEB22392) | human gut metagenome | reverse complement strand
TACAGCAGACTCTCACACAGTCCAGCCACAACTACACCCTCAATCCTGAAGAGCCCTGAAAATGATCTAACAGGATTGTTTAAATGTGGCGAAGTTAACAGAAATACGCCAAAAAGGCACTCAACCTGTGACCCAGGTACGAGTTAACCTGTGATTAGCTGCGGCCGCGGCGAGAATCAAGAGACGTTTTCGACATCAGAAAAGAGAGTCACGTCATGCTCGAATCACAATCCCTTGCCTTACAGTCAACCTCAGAGATCCTGAAGAACAAGTTCGATTCCGCTCTCATCCGTCACGATGCCTGGTGGCTGGTGTTCATCGCTGTGATCATCGGTCTGGGAGCAACGATTCTCGCCGGTATGGCTGTCTGGTGCGTCGTCAACCAGCACGGCAAGTTCACCGGCCACTGGAAGTGGGTGAAGTCCGGCGTCTCCGTGTCCATGGAGTGTGTACGCTGATGCGTCCATCCCATGATGTTGGCCGGCTCTCCTCCTCGCGAGGGGGGCCGGCCCCCACGGGGGCATCGTTGGCCGAGGAACAATCCTCTTCCCACGGGCCCGCCATCGAGATTGAGAACCTAGATTTTCAATACTCCGATCGCCCGGTTCTCAACAACGTCAATATCTCAGTACCCCAAGGGGCCTGCCTCGCGGTGATCGGCCCGAATGGATCTGGAAAGTCCACGCTGTGCAAGATTCTGCAGGGGATCCTCACTCCCCCGAAGACAGCGACAACCCGAATCCTCGGCCACCCCTGCGGTTCCCAAGAAGCGTGCCGGGCAATCTCTTACTGCGCCGACAACGATCACTTACCGCAGTTCCTCACCGGGGCGGAGTTCATCTCGTACTGTCTGTCCCTGCGATCTCCAGCCCCCCTCAAGAACCGAGACCTACGTGAGGCGACCGCTGATATTTTCGAACGTCTGGGGATGGCTGGCCGTCACAACGACCTCATGGAGAGTTACTCCCACGGCATGCTCAAGAAGGCCCAGATCGCGGCGGCTCTTTTGGCGCACTCACCTGTGATCATCAGTGACGAGTCGCTCAACGGTATTGACATCGAGGCCCAGATGACGATCGAGGATGCCCTCCTCGACCACATCCGGCAAGGTGGCACCCAGATCATCTGCAGCCACGATTTCGCCATGTTGGACCGCTGCGCTACCCATGTCGCCATGCTTGACTACGGAAACCTCGTCGAGTTCTCCACCGTCGACCAATTGCGCGCCCGACATGCCACCATCCGCGATCTCATCGTCGGGTACATGGGGCTGGAAGGCGACGGCGATGGTCGCGACTGACACCGCCAGGGTGGCCCAGGCGGACGAGGCTTCAACGGATCGACCCACCGTCGCACCGGCGCCTCGATCCGGGCTCCGCACGGATCTGTCGCGGACCATGACCCTCGTGCACCTCATGGGGGCCTACCTGGTCCGTGTCGTCGTGGGAAAAGGCATCCTGAAGTCACGTGCTGCCCGTCTCGGCGCCTTAGCCTGCATCGTGCTCTTCCTTCTCACCGCGACCATCCTCTCGGTAGTCCTCACCCATGGGGTGAGAGGTGAGGCCACTACCCGAGACCTCGTCCTGACTGTCAATTCTCTGTCCTCGGTACTGTGGACCGCAATCGGCTTCCTTATCGTCAAGGTGCTTATGGCTGATGCCGGCACCATGATGGCGATCACCCACCACCTTCCGATCACAAACCGGGAACGACAGCGCGCTGTGGGGGTCCTCGACGGAGTCACCACCCTGCTCATTGTCATCATCGGAATGTTCGCCACCAGCATCTCGACCCTGGTGAACTTCGGAATTGGAGCTGTGCCGGGGTTCATCACCTGCATCGTGATGCCGGCAATCGCCACGTACACGGTCCTGGAAATGTCACACCGCGCCTGCGACCTGGCTCTCACCCACACCCCGCTGCGCCCCGCCCGCCAACCGATCCTCGCAGTGTTCCTCTTCCTCGTCGTCTTCGCAGTGTGGCGGGCAATGCCCTCCCTGCTCGCTGACATCACCTCGTCACCAGAACCATTCACCGTCTGGACCCTCGTCTTCCGCGACATCGGCCTGCGCCACGGCTCTCTAGCTGTGATCAGTTGTCTCGTCGTTTTGCTCGTCTTGAGTCTCATGCCAGTTACGGTCTTGCCGACGTCACCGCTGGAGGTGCGGCATCGTTTCGTGATGCTTCCCCTAAGTGGCCTCACCAACCACATGGGCAACGCTGCGCCTCAGTTTCGGGCTCTGTTTCGTAGCCGGTACAGCCTGCAAGCTACCGTGCTCTCGGTGGGATTCGTCGTACTCCTGGCGACCCGTGTCGCCGGTCCTTCAGCAGTGTGGGGGGTGGAACCCATGACGATCGGTGGATTCTTCCAGTACGCCACCCTCGCTCCAACTTTCCTCACCCTCGAGCCCCGGCTACCGGCACCTCGCTTCTACCTGCGAATGGTGGCAGCTCAAGCTGCTTTCATCTGTCCGCTACTTGTAGCCGCAGTATTGATCGACGTGTTCACTGGTCAACCGTCTCCCTCCACAGCTATCGCCGTCGCAGGCGTGTGCGGCTCAGCATTGGTCGCTACAGGGGTCGGGATCCTCGTCCCGGCTCGCGACGACAATCCCCTGTCGATCTTGCTCGGTTGCGCGATCGTGTTGACCATTGGAATGGTGCTCGTTGTCTTCAGCGGCATCCTTCATCTCCCCACCGCGGTTTCCATCGGCCTGGGACTCGTGTGCGCCGTTCTCCTCGTCATCCACAGCATCCTCACCATCTCCGATCACCGAAAGGCAGCCCGATGAAGAATCCCAAGGTCTACCTGACAAGCCTCCTCATCACCATCGTCGTGACGCTGGCGCTGGCTGTCGGGACAATCCTCGTCCTCATGTTTTCGGTACATGAAGAATCGGCTTATCGGACCGGGCTATTCGGGTCGGTCTATTTCAAATCCGCCCCCAACGCTCAAGGCAATGTGGACGCGACGATGGGTGTGGCGTCCTTGCCGCGGCTGGGCATCATCGCAGCCGTGATCTTCGCGTTCACCCTCCTGGTTTCATTCATCTATGTCCGGCTCAAGGCCTATCGTGAGTCGCTCATCCAATGAGGTGGCGCACCCCCGAGACGTGAGCCTGTGGCCGTTGGCTAGGCACCTCGTTCTCACCGGATCCGCCCCTGGCGCTGTCCTCGGCTTCGGTTGGATATTCTGCGCAGTCAATGGAGCCAACGGATCACTCTTCGCGAAGCTCCTGGCGATTCTCGTCGTCGGTGTCCTCGGCTCATTCTTCGTTCACGAGTCCGGCCATTTACTGTCGCTGCGCGCGACGAGTCCCGACGCTGTGGCATGCTGGGAAATCACGCTACTGCGGATCTCCTTACTCGTTCGCAACACGTCAAGTCCCCTGGCTGTATCGCTCAACGCTGCTGCCGGCTCCTTGGGATCGGCTGTTGCGGGATGCGCCATCCTGTTAGCCCAGCGCCTGTTCCCTTCCTCGCTCGCCGGCACAGTGCAGCTCATCGGGTGGTTGTATCTTGCCCACATCCTATTTCTCATACCGCCGTCCACCGACGGTCGAACCGTTCTGTTCGGGTTGAGAAAGCATCGCGAGTTGGGCTGACCTGCCACCAGGTCTGGGGCTCACTCCTGGCCGCGTGCTGCAATCGCCTCGGCCATCGCGAGGGCGCGACGAGCGGTTTCGACGTGAAGGTTCTCGATCATTCGTCCCTGATAGGTGACGACCCCGGACCCGTTACCGTTCTCCCAGGCGTCGATGATGCCTCGCGCCTCCTCGACCTGCTCAGCGTCAGGTGCGAAGACCTCATTGGCCGGAGCCACCTGGCCAGGATGGATAAGCGTCTTGCCATCAAAACCCATGACCCGGGCCTCACGACACTGGGCAGTGAACCCCTCGAGGTCACGAACATCGTTGTAGACCCCATCGAGGATGACAACACCTGCCGCACAAGCAGCCAGAATGCACATCTGAAGAGCCGTCGACACCGGAGCCCGGCCAGGGACGTGAGAGGCACGCAACTCCTTGGTCAGATCATTGGTGCCCATGATAAGTACGGCAAGACGATCAGAGGCCCCGGCAATCTCGCAACAGTCGAGCACAGCCCGCGGAGTCTCAATCATGGCCCACAGCTTCATGCCCTCACCAGCACCGGCAGCCTCCATATCAGCGACGATGGTGCGAACTTGCTCACCCGAGCCAACCTTGGGGACAGCAATGGCGTCAGGACCGGCTGCAACAGCAGCCTCAATGTCATCGCGGTACCACTCAGTGTCCATCCCGTTGACGCGGATCGCGACCTCCCGGTGGCCGTAGGGATGTTCCCTGACAACCTCGGCGGCACGCTCCCGGGCCTCGACCTTGAGGTCGGGGGCCACGGCGTCCTCCAGATCGATGATGATGCCGTCGCAGTCAATGCCGCGGGCCTTCTCCAAGGCCCTGGCGTTGGCGCCGGGCATGAACAGAACGGATCGACGGGGACGCAGTGCACTATCCATGTGCCCCATCCTGCCGCACACACCACGGATGTGGCGCGTCGGGGAGGCAGGTTCAGATCGGAATAAGTCCCATGTCGACCGGGCCGGGGAACGCCCCTCAGCGACGACGCAACAGGTAGGTGTCGAAGACCCACCCCAGACGCTTCTCGGCGTCGGCGCGAGTCGCGAGGATCTCGTCTCGGACCTCGGCCAGGTCACCACTGATGAGGATCTCGTCAGGGGTACCGATGTATGCCGCCCAGTAGATGTCGATACCGGTCGGGTCGATGAAGCTGAAGGTCTGGCGACCGTCCAGCATGACGACGACGTCGTCAACCCCCTCGGGCATCCCGTCGGCCAGCAGGCGGGCAGGGGAGATCTGCAGCGGGCGCCCCTGACGGTTAAGCGGGATCTGATGACGCGAGGCCAGGGACAGGGAGCTGGAGATCCCGGGAATGACGTGGAGTTCGACGGGTACTCCCCCGTCGGCGTCAACCGCTGCGATGAGCTTCTTGACGATGGCCAGGGTCGACTCGAACAGGCCCGGGTCTCCCCACACCAGGAATCCACCCCGCTGACCGTCAGCAAGGTTGTCGGCGACGGCGTGGGTCCACTGGTCGAGTCGCTGGCGACGCCACAGGGCGACAGCTTCCTTGTAATTCTCGGCGGTCTTCCAAGGGCGCGGCGGGTCCTGCAGCTCGACGATCCGCAGGCCGTCGGTGTCGGCCTGCGGACGGTGACGGCGCAATACCTGACGTCGGAACTCGACGAGGTCGTCGACATCATGTTCCTTGAGGACGACGAAGAGGACGTCGAGGTGCTGGATGGCGTCAACGGCGGCCAGAGTCAACCAGTCCGGGTTGCCGGGGCCGATGCCGATGAGGTCGAGGTGGCGAGACACGATGCCTCCTGAAGTTGATGGATTCGGACCTGGCTCTGTCAGGACGATCGGGAGACGACCTCATCGCACAGGGCCATCAGGGCTATCTTGGCATCCCCGTCAGGAAGCGGGGCCAGGTGGGTACGAGCGCGATCGGCGCGACGCTGGATCTCGGCACGAGCCTCCTCGACGACGTGGTTGGCGCGCAGCTTCTCGAGCACGTCGGCCAGCACCGCGTCGTCGGACAGGTCGGCGTCGAGCATCTTCTTCAGCTCATCGTCAGCCGGGTCCTCGGAAGCACGCAGCATGAGGGTCGGCAGGGTCGGAACCTTCTCGCGCAAATCGGTGCCCGGCGTCTTGCCGGTCGCCGTTGAGGTGATGTCGATAAGGTCGTCAGCGAGCTGGAAGACCTCGCCAATGTCCTCCCCGAACTGCTCCAGGGCGGAAATGATCTCGGGAGAAGCGTGGGACACCATGCCACCAAATACTGCCGAGGCTGCGATAAGGGAACCCGTCTTGTCAGCAACCACCTTAAGGTAGTGGGCCAACGGATCCTCCCCCTCAGAGGGGCCACGCGTCTCAGCGATCTGACCCTGCACCAGACGGGAGAAGGTCAGGGCCTGTAGTCGGACGAAATCGACACCAAGCTCAGCCACCGCCAAAGATGCGCGCGAGAAGAGGTAATCGCCGACCATAATGGCCACCGAGTTTCCCCAACGCAGGTTCGCAGAAGGTGCACCGCGCCGCTTGGATGCCTCGTCCATGACATCGTCGTGGTACAGCGAGGCGACATGAGTTAACTCCATGACGACGGCGGCACGCACTAAATCAGTGTCGTCAACCTCGTCAGCGAATTGGGAGCACAGCACCACTAGCAGGGGGCGAAACCGCTTGCCTCCGGCAGAAATGATGTGGTTGGCCGCCTCGGTGACGAAAGGCGTGTCGGCGCCGGCCTGGCGACCCAGCTCATCCTCGATGAGGGCAAGTTTGGCGGTCACCAGATCGGTGAACTCGCTGCTGGCGCTGTACGACACAGTTCTCCTCTTCCGACCGGGCGTGTGCTCGGTGCTCGTCCGGCCGTCGTCTCTCCGTGACACGACCGTGTTCCACATTACTGGTTAGACGGGCCTCGCGTCTTGCCGGGATGCGGTTGGGATGGCCCACAGGTGTGACCAGGCCGGGGGTCGCAACCCTTCTGAACAGCGACCCCGGCCTCATGAACAACTCAGCGCAGGAAGGTGCTCGCCTGGTTGAACAGGTCAATGATCGGCTGCGGGGCAACACCCATGACGATGGTGAAGACCGCGCAAATGATCAGCGTGATCCACCCGGCGATGGACGGCTCTGCGACCTCGACGGGATCGTCCTCATCCTTCGGGTTGCGGAAGAAGACCACGACGATGATGCGCAGGTAGAAGGCCGCCGCTACGAGGGAGAAGAGCACTCCGAGGAGCACCAGCCAGGCATATTCGCCACGCCAACCGGCCAGGAAGACCACCAGCTTGCCAGTGAAGCCGGCCGTCAGCGGGATGCCGGCGAAGCTCAGCACGAAGATGACGACGAGAACACCGAACCACGGGTGTTTGCGACCGAGACCAGCCCACGAGTCGATCTCCGTCGACTCACCACCGGCACGACGCACCATGAGGATGAGGAGCCAGAAACCGATCGAGGACAGACCGTAGGCCGTCATGTAGACCAGCACCGAGGAGACCGAACCGGTATGCCCCGGAGTCATCCCAGTCTGGATCGTCCAGGCACCGACGACGCCCACCAGCACGAAGCCAGCGTGAGCGATCGCGGAGTAGGCCAGCAGACGCTTCATGTCAGTCTGGGCCAGACCGACGACCGCGCCGACAGCCATGGACGCCACGGCGACCACTGCGAGGATGATCTGCCAGTCCCATCTCATGGCGCCCAGACCGACGTAGAGCACACGCATCAGACCGACGAGGGCGACGAGCTTGGTCGCCACCGCCATCCAGCCGCTGACCGGGGTCGGGGCTCCGGTGTAGACGTCAGGAGTCCAGGAGGCAAACGGAACAGCGCCGACCTTGAACAGCAGTCCGACGGCGACCAGCACCATGCCGGCGATGATGAGCCTTGACGAGCCCACCTGGGTGACGCCGACCGCGGCGATGGCGCCCAGCTTGAAGCTGCCTGCGCAGCCGTACAGCAGGACGATGCCGTAGAGGAACAGGGCCGAGGACAGTGCGCCCAGCAGGAAGTACTTCAGTGCGGCTTCCTGGGACAGGAGCCGACGACGACGAGACATCCCCGACAGCAGGTACAGCGGCAGGGAAAAGATCTCCAGGGCGACGAACATCATGATGAGGTCGTCGGAGGCGGCGAAGCACATCATGCCCAGCACCGCGAACATCAGCAGCGGGTAGACCTCGGTGTGCTCACGATGCTCCTGCTCGGCCTTGGCCTCCAGCGGAGATCCAGGCGCCGACGAGGCGCTCGCCACGAAGGCCGTCTGGGTACCACCCACTCGCTCGGCGAAGAGCACCACGGCACCGAGGCTCGTGACGAGCAGGACCATCCAGGTGGCCAGGGTCGGACCGTCGAGGGCCAGGGTTCCCTGACCGGCGACGATCCGGGTGCCCTTGGCGATCGTGGTCAGCGTCGAGGCGATGGCCACGGCGAGGGCGGCTACCGTCAGGATGATCTGGGTCGGACGGCGACCTGAGCGGGGCACGAAGGCCTCCACCAACACTGCCAGGCAGGCGCCAGCCATCAGGGCGAAGACCGGCATCAGCGGTCCGTACTCGATGTGCGGGGCCACGACGTCAAGGGGCGCGAGACACCCGAGCGCGGGAATCAACAGGACGGGATTCACTTGAGGCCCTCCTTGACGACGGGTGCCGGATCGGTGGCGTGAACCTGGGTCATGGTCGCGGTGGCTGCCGGTTCAATGGCGTGCAACATCGGCCGTGGGAAGAAGCCGAACACCAGCAGCAGGATGATGAGCGGCGCGAGCACCAGCTTCTCCCGACCATTGAGGTCGCTGACCTTCTCGGAAACTCCCTGCACCGGACCGGTCATGGTACGTCGGTAGGTCACCAGGACGTAGACGGCAGCCAGCACCATGCCGATGGTGGAGACGGCGACGTAGATCGGGTGACGCGCCCAGGCACCGGCCAGGGCCATGAACTCGCTGACGAAGTTTCCGGTGCCCGGCAGCGACAGGGTGGCCAGCCCGGCGAAAAGGAAGGTCCCGGCGAGCACCGGGGCGACCTTCTGGACGCCACCGTAGGCGTCGACCTTCGCCGTCCTGCCGCGACGTACCAGGAATCCGAGCACCAGGAACAGTGCCGCGGTGGAGAAGCCGTGGTTGAACATGTAGAAGATCGAGCCGGTGATCGAGGTCGTCGTCAGGGCGAAGATGCCGATGACCATGAAGCCGAAGTGGCTCACCGAGGTGTAGGAGACGAACCTCATGAGGTCACTCGAGGTGGCGGCCATCATGGCACCCCATAGCACCGAGATGATCGCCAGGGTGAGCACGAACGGGGTGGCCCAGTCGGAGGCGGCCGGGAACAGGCCCAGGCACAGCCTCAGCATTCCGAAGGTGCCGATCTTGTCGAGCAGACCGACGAGCAGGGCGGACGTTCCGGCGGTCGCCTGTTCGGCGGTGTCAGGCAGCCAGGTGTGCACCGGAACCATCGGGGCCTTGATCGCGAAGGCGATGAAGAAGCCGACGAACAGCTCCTTTCCGATGGCCCCGGAGAAGTCCACCTTGGCCAGGTCGCTCAGCAGGAAGGAACCACCGTGGACACCGACGCCGATGACGGCGAACAGCATCACCAGGCCACCGGCCAGGGAGTACAGCAGGAACTTCATGGCGGCACGGCCTCGTCGCGGACCTCCCCATCCGGCGATGAGGAAGTACATCGGGATGAGGGTGGCCTCGAACATGAGGTAGAACAGCAGGACGTCGGTGGCGGCGAAACAGTAGATCGCCAGTCCCTCGAGCATGAGGGCCAGGCCGAAGAAAGCTCCGGTTGACCAACGCGCCTTACCTTCGTCGTCCACGTGCCACTCGGCGAGCAGCACCACCGGGACGAGGATGACGACCAGCAGGATCATCGTCAGGGACAGCCCGTCGCCACCCAGGGCATACCAGGCGCCGATGGCGCGAATCCAGCGGTGGGTCTCCGACAGATCAGTGCCGTTGACTCCGCGGATGAAGGCGTAGACACCCAGCACCAGAGTGACCAGGGAAAACACCATGCCGGTGGTTCGGGCCGCGGCTCCGCGCATCATCATGGTGATGATGCCGCCGACGATCGGCAGCAGGGCGATCACGGTGAGGATCGGGAAAGACATGTCAGCTCCTCCTGCGCTCAGGCCATCCGGCCCAGGACGACGACGAGTCCGACGACCAGCACGCCGACGACCATCATGAGGCCGTAGCTACGTACATAACCGTTCTGGACCTTGCGGACGATCTGGGAACAGGCCGTGGTCACCGAGCCTGCGCCGTTGACCAGCCCGTCAACGACCGCACGGTCGAAGCCCTCGACCCCACCGGCCAGCCAGCGCCCCGGCTTCACGACGACGACGTCGTTGACATCGTCGCCGTAGAGATCGTGACGACCAGCGATGAGCAGCGGATCGTGGGTGGCGGGTTCCTCGCTCGGCACGTCGTGACGGTTGAGCAGCCAACCGGCCAGGATGCCGAGGATCACCACGACGAGGGTAATGATGCCGATCATGCCCATGTGCCACATGCCGACGTGCTCGACCTCAGCACCGGTGGCCGGGGCCAGCCAGTCGCCGATCCAGTTGTTCATCAAGGCACCTGCGAAGATCGACAGGATGGCCAACACGATGAGCGGGATCGTCATGACGGCCGGGGACTCGTGCGGGTGGACGTCCTCACGCCACCGCTTGGATCCCAGGAAGGTCAGCACCATGAGGCGGGTCATGTAGTAGGCGGTGATGCCGGCACCGATGAGGGCCAGCACACCGAAGACCGCGCCCTTGTCGAAGGCGGCCTCGATGATGTGGTCCTTGGAGAAGTAGCCCGAGGTACCGGGGATGCCGATGATGGCGAGGTAACCGCAGGCGAAGGTCCAGAAGGTGACGGGCATGACCTTCGACAGTGCCCCGAAGTGGTACATGTCGGTGTCGTCGCCCGTACCGTGCATCACCGAGCCGGCTCCCAGGAACATGTTGGCCTTGAAGAAGCCGTGGGTGATGAGGTGGAAGATCGCCAGGGCGGCACCGGCCGGGCCGAGGCCCGCGGCCAGCATCATGTAGCCGATCTGACTCATCGTCGATCCGGCGAGGACCTTCTTGACGTCCTTCTTGGACGAACCGATCCAGGCGCCGAACAGCAGGGTGACGGTACCGACGATCGCGACGGCCAGCGAGGCTGCTCCCGTCTCGGCGTAAATGGCGTGGGACCGCACGACGAGGTAGACGCCGGCGGTGACCATCGTCGCGGCGTGGATAAGGGCCGAGACCGGGGTCGGCCCCTCCATGGCGTCGAGCAGCCAGGCCTGCAGCGGAACCTGGGCCGACTTGCCACAGGCCGCCAGCAGCAGCATGAAGCCGAGCAGGGTGGCCCAGGTTGACGTCATCCCGGAGGCCTTGGCCGAGACGTCGGCGAAACGCACGCTGCCGAACTGGGCGAGCATGGTGAAGATCGCCATCGTCAGACCGAGGTCGCCGATGCGATTCATGATGAAGGCCTTGTTACCTGCGCGAGCGGCGGCCGGACGACCGAACCAGAAGCCGATAAGCAGGTAGGAGGCCAGACCGACGCCTTCCCAGCCGACGAACAGGATGAGGTAGTTGTCGGCCAGCACCAGCGTCAGCATCGCGGCGATGAAGAGGTTGAGGTAGGCGAAGAAACGACGTCGATCGGTGTCGTGGGCCATGTATCCGATCGCGTAGATGTGGATCAGGGAGCCCACGAAGGTGATGAGAAGGACGAACAGGATGGAGAGCTGATCGACCAACAGGTCAACCCTCAGATCCCATGATCCGACGTCGATGAACTGGTAGACCCCCACCTCGACAGCACGGGACGCGGCATCGCGGCCCACCAGGTCGATGAAGAGGACCAACCCGATGACGAAGGAGACGATCGGGGCCACGGTGGCCAACAGATGCCCCCAGGCGTCGCTGCGGCGTCCGAGCACCAGCAGCAGTGCGGAGACGACCAGCGGCACCGCGATCATGAGCCAGGCCACGTTGAACAGGCCGGTTTCCAGGACAGTCACGGTACCTCCCTCAGAACTTCAGCAGGTTGGTGTCGTCCACCGAAGTGGTGCGACGGGAACGGAAAATGGTGACGATGATCGCCAGACCGACGACCACCTCGGCAGCCGCCACGATCATCACGAAGAACGCCCCGACCTGTCCGTCGAGAGAACCGTGGACGTGGGAGAAGGTCACCAGTGCGAGGTTCGCGGCGTTGAGCATCAGCTCCACCGACATGAAGGCCACCAGGGCATTACGCCTCGTCAGGAAGCCCAGGATGCCGATGGCGAAGAGAATCGCCGAGAGCACCAGGTAGTCATTCGGGTTCATTCGAGTTCTCCTTGCGCCTCGTGGCGGGCGGCACTGATCGAGGCGAAGGCCCGATGGGTCGGAGCCTTCAACTCGCCGGCGTCGATGATGGCGCCGCGGGTGGCCAACGTTCCCGAGATCGAATCCTGGGCGACCGTGCCGTCAGGCAGCAGGGCCGGAGCACCGATCTGGTTGGTGCGGGCGTACACACCGGAGTTCGGACGAACGCCGGGGTGAGCACCGTGCTCGGCGTAGGCCGCCATGCGGTCGGTGACCCGCTCACGCTGGGACTTCTTCTTGTCGGCCTCGCCGTGGGCCAGCACCATGGTGCCGACGGCAGCGGTGATGAGCAGGGCCGAGGTGGCCTCGAAGACGATCACATACTTGGTGAACACCAGCTCTGCGATGGACTTGACGTTGTCACCGCCGGCGGCATTGGCCTCTCGCAGGCCGATCGACTGATCGGTGCCGATCACGCCGGTCGTCACAGCGTTGCCGACGGCCAGGATGAGCAGCACCAGGAAGGCCAGCGCGGCGATGATGGCCGCCACCTTGTGTCCCTTGAGGGTCTCCTTGAGGGAATCGGTGGAGTCGACGCCGACGAGCATGACGACGAAGAGGAAGAGCATCAGGATGGCACCGGTGTAGACGATGATCTGCACCACGAAGAGGAATGGCGCCTCCTGACTGGCATACTGAACGGCCAGACAGATCATGACGACGGCCAAGGACAGGGCCGAGTGGACGGGCTTCTTGGCGAAGACCATGACCAGGGCTGCGAGCACCATGATCGGGGCCAACAACCAGAACGCCCACTGGGAAGCCGTCACCATCGGGACGAGCCCACTCAGGGGAGCGGCGAGCAGGGAAGCAGTCATCGGGCTGCCCCCTCGTCGTTGCGCTGGGCCTGATGGGAGCCGGTGGCCGAACCGGTCCGTACGTCGTCCTGCCCAGAGGGAGGAAGACCGTTGAAGTAGTCATCTTCGCCATCACCGAGACGGCGCGGGTGTGGTGGCTGCTCCATGCCCTCCTTGAGGGGAGCCAGCAACTCGTCCTTTGTCCAAATGTGCTTGGCACGCGAGGTGTCGGCCATCTTGAAATCGTTCGTCATCGTCAGGGCACGAGTTGGGCATGCCTCGATGCACATTCCGCACAAAATGCAGCGCAGATAGTTGATCTCGTAAACGCGACCGTAACGCTCACCAGGCGAGTAACGCTCCTCGTCAGTGTTATCTTCCCCCTCGACGTAGATGGCGTCAGCCGGACACGCCCATGCACACAGCTCACAACCCACACACTTTTCCAACCCGTCAGGCCAGCGGTTGAGCTGGTGACGGCCATGCATGCGCGGTGGCATCGGCTTTTCCTTGCCCTTCTCCGGGTATCCCTGGGTGAAGGACTTGCGGAACATCGTCTCGAAGGTGATCCCGAATCCGGACCAGGCTCCCATCACAGACCTCCGTTCTCGTCGTGGTCTCGTCGAGCCACCGTGGTGGCCGTTGCAGCCCCGGCCAATGGGGCCTGCACCTGATGTGGCAATGGCGGTACCGGATAACCACCGGCGAAAGCGTCGAAGGGTTCGTCAGGAGCCTCATCGGCCGTGGAATCGGTCTTACCACCCATGAACGCCCACACGATGAGAGCGACGAGGATGACGCCGACGACCACCAAAAAGACCGGGTTTCGACCCCATCCTTGATTGATGACGGTGCGCCAGGCAGCGACCAGCAGGACCCACCCCAGCGACACCGGGATGAGGACCTTCCAACCCAGATCCATGAAGTGGTCATAACGGAACCTCGGGATCGCGGCACGCACCCACACGAAGAAGAAGATGACGAGCTGGGTCTTGAGGAAGAACCACAACAGACCCCACCAGCCCGAATCGATGACGCCGAAGTAATTCAGCGGCCACGGAGCGCGGTAGCCGCCCAAGAACAACGTGGTACAGACCGCCGACAGGGTCGCCATGTTGATGTACTCCGCCAGGAAGTACATGCCATAGGGGAAACCTGAATACTCGGTGATGTAACCGCTGACGAGCTCCGACTCACACTCCGGTAGGTCGAAGGGCAGACGGTTGGACTCACCGAACATCGTGATGACGTAGATGATGAAGCTCGGGATGAGCAGGAGCCAGTAGTGCCCGGCGATGTGGGTGTCGAATCCGCCGATGACCAGGTGACTGGCCTGGGACTCGACGATCCCGGAGGTCGACATGGACCCCGAGAAGATGAACACCGTCACCAGGGACAGGCCCATGGCGACCTCGTAGGAGATCATCTGGGCACTGGAGCGCAACGAACCGAGCAAGGAATAGGTACCTGCCGACGACCAACCGGCCAGCACCACACCGTAGATGCCGATGGACGCCACCGCAAGGATGAAGAGCACGGCGACCGGCACGTCGGTGATCTGCAGCCTGGTGGTGTGACCGAACATCGACACCTCACCACCGAGCGGGATGACGGACCAGGACGCAAAGCAGGCGATGCCCGCGATCACCGGCGCCAGATTGAAGACGATCTTGTCGGCACCCTTCGGGGTGAGCATCTCCTTGAAGATGAGCTTCAAACCGTCACCGACGGCCTGGAACACACCACCAGCCCACGCCGAGTTCATGATCGGGCCGATGCGGTTCTGCATCTTGGCCAGCACCCGGCGCTCGAACCACACGTTGAAGATGGTCCAGGCCAGCAGGATCACGAAGAGGATGACGACCTTGACGATGATGAGCCACACCGGGTCGATGGTGGCCTCGAGGGGACTCATGCCACACCTGCCTCTCGGGAAGTTTCGGTTTCAACGGCACTCAGCGAGACGAAGGTTCCGGGAGCGTCGGGGACGGTGGTACGGCTCTGCGGGAAGGTCGAGTCGCCACGCAGCGACGGGATCCACACCGCCTCGGCCGACATCGTCGCGTCGATCTTGACCGGGAGTCGCAGGCTGATGGGCCCGGCGACGTCGATGAGCTGCCCGTCTGTCACGCCGAGCTGATCCGCCGTCAGCGGGTTGACGACGACGACGGGAGCCGGTGCGGTCGCCACCAGGGCATCGGCGCCCGTGAGGCTAGCCGATCCCTCCAGCAGCTGACGCCATGTCTCCAGTACGCGACCGACGGATCCCGGCTCGACCATGGGGGCCTGCGGCACGACCGGGGAGGTCGACTCCATCTTCGGATGCCCGCCCTGCCACTGACCGAGATCTCGCCAGGCCTTGTGGGCCTGGGCGACGGTGGCGAGTCCGGAGACCGATCCCAGCTGCGAGCTCAGGGCGTCGAGGACGCGGATCTCGTTCATCGGGGTGGCAGCCTGCTTGTTGACCACGCGCACCCGGCCGGGGCGATGCTCCCAGTCGAGGAAGGTTCCCGAGGTTTCCTCCAACAAGCAGACCGGAAGGACCACGTCGGCCCTCTCGGCCACCTCGGAGAACCGCTGCTCCAGGGAGACCACGAAACCACAGTTCTCAACGGCCTCGCGGGCTCCTGCCGGATCGGGCATGTCAGCCAGTTCCACCCCCGAGACGACGAGGGCCGAGAGATTGCCGCCGCGGGCAGCGGCCAGCATGCCGGCGGTGTCGAGGCCGGGCTTGGTCGGCAGGTTGTCGACTCCCCACGCGACCGCGATGTCCACGCGAGCATCGGCGTCGTCGACGAGACGTCCACCGGGAAGCAGCTGCGGCAGCAGGCCGGCCTCGATCGCGCCGATCTCACCGGCACGACGAGGCACCCAGGCGACCCGGACCTTCGAGTCGAGGGAGGCGATGGCAGAGAGGGTTCCGGGCCGGGTGGCGGCCCTCTCCCCCACCAGCACGATGGTTCCCTCGCTGATCGTGCCGTCTGAGACCAGCTGCTCCACGACCTGGGGCTCCTGACCGGGCAAGCAGCGGGCCAACTCGGCCCCCATCTTCGCCGAGCCATTGGACAAGTGGGTTCCTACCACGGTGATGGCGACCTTCTTGCGACGCCACGCCTTGCGCAGTCGCAAGAAGATCATCGGGCACTCGTCCTCAGGCTCAAGATTCACCAGGACGACCCGCGACGCCTTCTCGAGGTCGGCATAGGTCACCGACTCCGCGAGGCTGCGTCCGGCGACCGTGGCGGCCAGGAAGGAGGCCTCCTCGGCGGAGTGCGGACGAGAACGGAAGTCAACGTTGTTAGTACCGAGCACGACACGCGCGAACCGCGACCAGGACAGGCAGGTCTCCACCGGGAGACGCCCGCCGGTGAGGACGCCGACGCTGGTGCCGGCCTTCTCGAGTCCGGCAGCTGCCGTCTGCAAGGCCTCGGCCCAGGACACCTTCTCCAGGACTCCGTCGTGTCGAACCAGCGGGGTCGTCACTCGGTCGTCGTCACGGCCATAGCGGAAGGCGAAGCGGCCCTTGTCACAGTTCCACTCCTCGTTGACCTCGGGCAGGTTTCCGGCATTGCGACGCTTGACCTCGTAGTGACGGTGGTCGGTGCGCAGCTGGCAACCGGCGGCGCAGTGCTCACAGGTCGTCACCGTCGAGACGAGGTCGAAGGGGCGGGAACGGAAGCGGTACTCGGCGCTGGTGAGGGCTCCCACCGGGCAGATCTGGATGACGTTGCCCGAGAAGTAGGAGTTGAAGTCGTCGCCCTCGTAGGCCCCGATCTGGGAGACGGCCCCGCGCTCCTGCAGGTTGATGAAGGGATCTCCTGCGATCTGGTCGGCGAACCGGGTGCAGCGCTGGCACAACACGCACCGCTCGCGGTCCAGCAGCACCTGGGCCGAGATGTTGATCGGCTTGGGGTAGGTGCGCTTGATTCCGCCATAACGGGACTCACCACGTCCGTTGGCCATGGCCTGGTTCTGCAGCGGACACTCGCCGCCCTTGTCACAGATGGGGCAGTCCAGCGGGTGATTGATGAGGAGGAACTCCAGCATCCCCTCCTGGGCCTTGCGGGCCATCTCGGAGCTGACCTGGGTCTTGACGATCATTCCCTCGGCCACCGGCATGGTGCACGACGGCTGCGGCTTGGGGAAACCACGACCATTTCCGGCGTCGGGAATCTCGACGAGGCACTCGCGGCAGGCACCCGCAGGGTCGAGCAGCGGATGATCGCAGAACCTGGGGATGGCAGTGCCGATGGACTCGGCTGCGCGGATGATGAGGGTTCCCTTGGGGACCCTCACCTGCTGACCGTCGATGGTGCAGGTGACGAGTTCGACGGGCTTGTTCTCGCTCATGCTCCGGCCCCCTCCAGGACTCGGCGATCGGCGTCGGTGAAGATCGAGCTGCGCTCGTAGGGCAGGTACTGCCAGGCGGGGATGCCACGGCAGCCGGCCTCGAACTCCTCGCGGAAGTGGCCGATGGCTCCTCGCAGACAGCCCACGGCACCGTCGGCCAAGGCGCAGAAGGAACGACCGCCGATGTTGTCGGCGATGTCCATCAGCTTGTCGACGTCACCCTCCTGGCCCTCACCGGCCTCGATGCGACGCAGCATCTGGACGACCCACCAGGTTCCCTCACGGCACGGGGTGCACTTGCCGCAGGACTCGTGCTTGTAGAACTCCAGCCACCGCAGCGTGACACGAACCACCGAGGTCGTCTCGTCGAAACACTGCAGGGCCTTGGTGCCCAGCATCGACTTGGCCCCCATCATCCCCTCGTAGTCGAGCGGGGTGTCGAGGTCGTCGGGAGTGAGGAGCGGGGTCGAGGAGCCACCGGGGGTGAAGAACTTCAGCTCGTGACCCTCGCGCATGCCGCCGGAGATCTCGAGCAGCTGACGCAGGGTGATCCCCATGGGGGCCTCGTACTGGCCGGGATGGGCCAGGTGTCCCGACAGCGAGTAAATGGTGAAACCGTCGGACTTCCCGGTGCCCATTGACTTGAACCATTCCTTGCCGTTGCGCAGGACCGACGGCACCGTCGAGATGGACTCGACGTTGTTGATGACCGTCGGGCTGGCGTACAGACCGGCGACAGCGGGGAACGGCGGACGCAGACGGGGCTGACCACGGCGTCCCTCCAAGGAGTCCAGCAGGGCCGTCTCCTCGCCACAGATGTAGGCTCCGGCACCGGCATGGACGACGACGTCGAGGTCATAACCGGAACCAAGGATGTTCTTGCCGATGTATCCGGCCGAGTAGGCCTCACGCACCGCCTGCTGAACGCGTCGGATGACGTGCAGCACCTCGCCACGGATGTAGATGAAGGCCACCTTCGCCTTGATGGCGTAGGCGGCGATGATGACTCCCTCGACGAGGGTGTGCGGGGAGGCCATCATGAGCGGCATGTCCTTGCAGGTGCCCGGCTCGGACTCGTCACCGTTGACGACCAGGTAAGTCGGGTTCGGGTTGTCCTTGGGCACGAAGGACCACTTCATGCCGGTGGGGAATCCGGCGCCACCACGGCCACGCAAATTGGCGTCCTTGACCAGCGAGACGACTTCGTCAGGCTGCATCGTCAAGGCCTTGCGAAGTCCGGCGTAGCCTCCCTGACGCTCATAGTTGAGCAGCTTCCAGCTGCGCTCGTCATCCCAGTTGGCCGACAGGACCGGGGTCAGTGGATCGGTCACTTCTTCTCCTCCTCCACGGGCTCAGCAGGAACGGGCAGATCGTTCGGGTCCGGAGCCTGCCAGCCGTTCTGCTTGGCCAGTCGCACACCCTGCAGGGACGCCTCACCAGCGCTGGGGCCCTCGTCGGCCCGACCGTCGGGGAAGCCGGCGAGCACTCGCTCGGCCTCACGCCAACTGGTGATCCTCGCACCACGGGTGGAGTGAACCTCCTCGTCGCGGGCCAGCGCGTCGAGGATCTCCTCGGCGCGGATCGGGGTCATGTTGTCCATGTACTCCCAGTTGACCATCATGATCGGGGCGAAGTCGCAGGCGGCGTTGCACTCCACACGCTCGAGGGAGAACTTGCCGTCAGGGGTCGTCTCTCCCTCCTTGATGCCGAGCTTCTTCTCGACCCGGGCGAGCACCTCCTCGCCGCCCATGACGGCGCACAGCGCGGTGGTGCAGACACCGATGTGGTGCTGTCCGGCTGGATGCTTCTTGTACATGGTGTAGAAAGTCGCCACCCCGGAGACCTGGGCGGTGGTGATGCCCAGCACCTCAGCTGCGGTCTCGATGCCGACCGGGGAGACGCGTCCATCCACCGACTGCACCAGGTGCAGGATCGGCAGCAGGGCCGAGCGGGGATCGGGGTACCGCGAGGCAATCTGGCGCATTTCCTCGATGGTGTGCTCGTCGATGTTGGTGGAACGGTCGGACTGGTCGACTCCGCCGGTCCCCGAGAAGTCCGAGTGGAAGGACTCGACGTAGGGATATCCCAGGTTGACGGGTTCGCGATCGCTCATCGGTCGACTCCTCCCATGACGGGGTCCAGGGATGCCAGGGACGGCACCACGTCGGAAAGCATTCCGCCCTCACACATGGCGGGCAGGGACTGCACGTTGATGAATCCGGGGTCGCGCAGGTGGGAGCGGTACGGCCGCACCCCGCCGTCCGAGACGAGGTGGCAGCCGAGCTCACCGCCGGCACCCTCGATGGCCTGGTAAACCTGACCGGCAGGCACCCGAAATCCCTCGGTGACGATCTTGAAGTGGTGGATGAGGGCCTCCATCGACTCGCCCATGATGTGGCGAATGTGCTCGTTGGAGTTGCCCTGACCGTCGGGGCCCAGGGCCAGCTCTGCCGGCCACGCGATGTGCGGGTCCTCCACCATGTGACGGTCGCCCTGGGTATCCTCAAGACGCTTGAGGCACTGCTTGAGGATGCGCACCGACTGGTCCATCTCCTCGAGACGAATACGGAAGCGGCCGTAGCAGTCGCAGGTGTCCCACGTAGCGACGTCAAAGTCGTAAGTGTCGTAGTCACAGTAGGGCTGGGTCTTGCGCAGATCCCACGGCAGGCCGGTGGCTCGCAGGGCCGGCCCCGTCACGCCGAGGGCCATGCAGGTGGACAGGTCGGCATAACCGATGCCCGTGGTACGAGCCTTGAAGATTGGGTTCTCGTTGCAGAACAGGCCGATCTCCGGAAGGTACTTTTCCATGCGCTTGATGAGGTCACGCAGCTGGTCCAGCCCGGTCTCCGGCAGGTCACTGGCGACGCCACCAGGACGAATCCAGGCGTTGTTCATGCGCAGACCGGTGACGGCCTGGTTGAACTCCAGGATGATCTCGCGCTCCCTCAGGCCGACCTCGGCCACCGAGGAGGCGCCGAGCTCCAGGCCGCCGGTGCCCACCGCGATGAGGTGGGAGGAGATACGGTTGAGCTCGGTGATCATGACGCGGAGGACCTTGGCCCGCTCCGGGATGTCGTCGGTGACACCCAGCAGCTTCTCGACGGCCAGGCAGTACGCCAGCTCATTGAAGAAGTTCGCGACGTAGTTGCATCGCGTCATGAAGGCCACACCCTGGGTCCAGGTGCGGAACTCCATGTTCTTCTCGATACCGGTGTGGAGGAATCCGATACCGACGCGAAGGTCGGTCACCGACTCACCATCGAGCTCGATGATGAGCCTCATAACGCCGTGGGTGGACGGGTGGGACGGTCCGAAGTTCACGACGACGGTCTCGTCGCCCCTCTCGGCAGCCTCGTCGACGATCTGGACCCAGTCGCCGCCCTGGGACAAGTACTCGTGGTTCTCGCTCATCAGTTGTAGCTCCTGCGCTGGTCCGGCGGTGGCACGACAGCACCCTTGTACTCGATCGGGATGCCGCCGAGCGGGTAGTCCTTGCGCTGCGGGTGGCCGACCCAGTCGTCGGGCATGAGGATGCGGGTGAGGGCCGGGTGGCCGTCGAAGATGACTCCGAACATGTCCCAGGCCTCGCGTTCCTGGAAGTCCACGTGCGGGTAGATCGAGACGATGCTGGGAACGTGGGGCAGGGAGTCGACGTCGCTGTGACCGGTTCGTGCCACGTCCTTCTGGCCGGGATCAGCCAGTGCGACCTCGAGACGGATGCGACGGTTGTGGGTCATCGACAGCAGGCCGTAGACGACGTGCATCTCACGACCCTCCATGTGCGGGTAGTGCACACAGGTCAGACAGGAACAGCTCTCGAAGCGCAGGGCCGCGTCGTCACGCAGCACCTTGACGAGCTCCAGCAGCTTCTCAGGACGGACGAAGAAGGTAATCTCGCCGCGATCGACGAGGGTCAGGCCGTCCGAGAAGTCCGGAACCAGCTCCTCCATCCGATCAGCGACCTCGTCGAACCAGCCACCATAGGGACGCTCGGAACTACCGGGCATCTCGACGGTGCGGACGATACCGCCATAACCGGAGGTGTCACCCGGCCCGGAGGTTGCCCCCCACATGCCCTTACGGGTGTCGATGCGACGATCCTCCTGGGTCCACTGAGTGCCCTTGGCCGGGGTGTGGGCCTGGTCGGGATTGCTGGCATCGAGGAAGTTGCGGCCGTCGGGAATACGGTCCCCGGAGTCCGAGCCGCCGGCGGCACCGCGCGGAGTCGGCTTATCACTCATCGCATGAGCCCCTTCTGCTCGAGGGTGGTCGGGGCCTCGAGGGCCCGCTTCTCCTTGGTCGCTTCGACCTCGGACATGTGACCCATCAGCGGCCAGTGCTGGATCTGCTCACGGATCTTGAACACGGCATCAATGAGCATGTCCGGGCTGGGCGGGCAGCCTGGCAGGTAGACGTCAACCGGGACGATGTGGTCACAGCCCTGAACGACGGCGTAGTTGTTGAAGATGCCACCAGAAGAGGCGCAAGCGCCCATCGAGATGACCCACTTGGGCTCGGGCATCTGGTCGTAGAGCTGACGAACCACCGGAGCCATCTTCTGGCTCACGCGACCCGAGACGATCATGAGATCAGCCTGACGGGGAGAGGCACGAAACACCTCGTGGCCCCAGCGGGCGGCGTCGGCACGCGGACCGCCATAGGAGATCATCTCGATGGCGCAGCAGGCCAGGCCCATCGTCAGGGGCCAGAAGGAGGTCTTGCGCAGCCATCCGACGATGGCCTCCATCGAGGTCATCACGATTCCAGCTGGGACATCGGCGTCGTACTCAGCCATCTCGTGCGTCCTTCCTTTCAGACGTTGACTGACGCGGCAGCGGGCCGCTCGAACGTTGATTGGGCGCGGCCTGCGAGCCGCGACGGGAGATCAGGTCCAGTCCAGGCCGCCACGGCGGCGAATGTAGAGGTAAGGGATGAACACCATCGCGACGAACAGCACCATCTCGACCAGGGCGAAGACGCCGAGATGGTTGAAATCGACGGCCCACGGGTAGAGGAACATGATGTCGATGTCGAAGACGATGTAGAGCATTGCGACGACGAAGAACTTGACGGGGAACTTTCCGCCACCAGCTGGTTGTGGCGTCGGCTCGATGCCGCACTCGTAGATTTCGTGCTTGGCGCGGTTGGGTCGCTTCACCGCAAGAAGGACGTTGACTGCGATCGTCGCGAGTACGAAGACCGCACCCAGGATGATCATCCCCACCAGGGGGGCGTATCCGTTCATCTCACCACCTTTGGTCAGCACCGTTGGCTCAGACCTTACGACGCCCATCTGGCGGTCGGGTACTTTGGGTAACCTAAATTCTGATAATGCGTCGCCAGACGGACACCAGCGGCCACTGAGCTCACACTGACGGGGCAATCCTCGTCAGAACGTTAATGATACGGTCATCAAGGTCTCCGCCCTTGGAATCTGTGAGATTCGCCAACAATTTGTTGACGAACTTCATGATTCGACGACGCGGAAGGCCATAGGTCGTGCAGATCTTCATGACCCGCGGGTCACCGATGAGCCGGACGAAGATCGTCCCGAGTCGGTAGTAGCCGCCGAAGTGCTCCTGCAGGGCGCGCGGATACCCTTGCAGCGCCTTCTCGGCGGCCGGCGTGCCGTGACCCCGGTAATGAGCCTCGGCAATGGCGTCAGCGGCCATTTCTCCAGCCTCCATGGCGTAGTCGATGCCCTCCCCGTTGAAGGGATTGACCATGCCGCCTGCGTCACCCACCAGCAACAGACCATTGAGATAGTGCGGCTGACGATTGAAGGCCATCGGCAGCGCGGCGCCCCGGATCGGCCCCTCACGGTGCTCCTCGTCGAGGGTCCACTCGGCTGGCATGTGGGACAGCCAGCGCTTCATGAGGGAGCGGTAGTCGGTGTGGCCGAAAGCATCAGAAGAATTGAGCATTCCCAGACCGATGTTGACCGTTCCGTCACCCTCGGGAAATGCCCAGCCATATCCAGGCAGCAAGTCTGATTCGTGCGGAGCGCCGTCCCACAACTCCAGCCAGCTCTCCAGGTTGCGCGCCTCGGACAGCGGGGAGCGGTAGTAGGCGCGCACCGCCACACCCATCGGGCGGTCATCGCGCTTGTGAAGTCCCATGGCCAGGCCGAGGCGGGAAGAATTGCCGTCAGCTGCGACGACGACGGGTGCCGAGTACACCCTGCCGTCGGCAGTCCGGACGCCGCGGATACGGTCATTGGGGGCAAGGATCGGCTCGGTGACATTGGCTCCTTCGACGAGGGTGACGCCCTGGGACTCGGCGTGGCGGGCCAGCCGCTCGTCGAGAACGGTGCGACGGCAGACCATGCCGAAGTTCGGGTAATCGGCGAGCTCGGGCCAGGGAAGGACGAAGGAGGCGATGCGTCCACCATGAATCCGCAGCCCCTCGGTGTGCTTCCAGCCGGCCTCCTCGGAGACATCGATCCCCAACCGGATGAGCTGCTTGACGGCACGAGGGGTGAGGCCGTCACCGCAGACCTTGTCGCGTGGGAAGGTCGCCTTCTCCAACAGGGTGACGTGCAGTCCTCTACGGGCAAGGTGCGCAGCTGTGGCCGAGCCACCAGGCCCAGCACCGACGACGACGACGTCGGACTCGATCTGGCTCGTCACGTGGGCCCCTCCTATGAAAACCATGGAATCGTGCCGGGATCCCGGCGATGTGCATCGGTGAGTCTAGACGGTGTGACTCGCGGGAAACTCCGGCCGGGGCCCGAATCCCACCCCTTCTCCATACCGCGGACAGTGAACACACCCCGACCCGCCGTGGACAGCATCTACCACACAGCACACGCTCAGTTATCCTGCGAAGGTGATCCTCAATCCAGGTTCCACGCGTCTACGCGCCCGCACCGTCTCGATTCCGGACCCCGGCCCACTCGAGAACTACATGACACCCAACGACTCGGTGTGTTTCCTGCACCGCAATTACGGCATGGTCGGCCTGGGAGAGATCACCCGGTTCGAGACCGACTCCCCCACTGCCGCCGACGTCTGGTGGGAGGCTCTCTGTGACGATCTCGAGCACGAGACCGAGATGCCAGGGGCCGAGGCGACCGGCCCCGTCGCCTTCGGATCCTTCGCCTTCGATCCCGACCGCTCATCATCACGCTCGGTCATGATCCTGCCCAAAACAATCATCGGCCGTTGGCCTGGCTACTCCTGGCTGACCCAACTGTCCTGGGGATCGATTGACGATGATCCACCTCGTCAGCAAACCGTGCCGCACTCCCCCGGCACCATGACGATGCCAGACGGCGTCGTCACCGCGGAGAGCTGGCGTCGCATCGTCCGGCAGGTCCAGGACATCATGGGCCCTGACGACCTCGAGCAAATCGTTCTCATGCGTGACGTCGAGGCCCACGCGGCCTCACCCATTGATCCTCGATGGATCGTCGAGACCCTCCGCCGTCAGTTCCCCAACTCGTACACCTACCTCGTCGAGGGATCGGTCGGCTCCACCTCGAAACTCACCGTCGGCTTCAGCAAGTCCCTGGTGAGTTCCCGGGTGCTGACCCACTCCCCTGCCACCGACAAGAATCACGAGGCCCTTCTCGCCGCCCTGCAGAACGAGGGACCACTGGCCGCTCACCACGCCGAGATCGTCGCGCGCACCTGCGAGCGCCTGGAACAGTTCTGTGACACCCTCCACATCCCCGACTGTCCGGGAGCGGTGTTCACCGAAGCGTCCAACTACCTCGTCACCGACGTCACCGGCGTCCACTCCCCCGGTCAGGGATCCTGCCTGGCCCTCGTCGATGCCCTGTGCCCACCGGCATTCGTCACCGGCCTGCCGCCGCACCGCGCGAAGTGCGTCGTCGCCGAGGTCGAGCACGTCGATCGTGGTCGTGTCTCCGGACCGACCGGATGGGTCGACTCCTTGGGCAATGGTCAATGGGTGACCGATTGTCGGGGCGGTCAGATCGACGGCACCGACCCGTCCCTGGTCCACATCTTCTCCGGGCACCCCATCGGGCATGACGACGACACCGAGATCCTGTCATCCGAGGCCGAACATCGCCTCAACATCCTGCGAGACATCTTCCCGATCGGGGCGGACAGCCCCACGGAATCCTGAGGGTGGAGGGCGTCTCCATGGTTCTCAACGACGCTTGCGCTCGATGACCTTCTTCTCGACCTTGTCACCACGGGCCTCCTCGCGAGCCTCGGCCAGCTGACGCTGCGATTCCTCACGCATCTCCGCCAGATCCTGCTGGTTCATACCTCCCATGCGGAGGAATCCGAACACAACGACGGCAATGAACACCGACACCCACGGCGACCATCCGAGCACCACCGGAATGGTGATGAGGGCAACCATGTCGAAACCACGGATAAGGTTAAACATCAGCCCCGGGGGCATGGCACCGGCCTGGGTGGCAACCATCGGCGAGGAGTAGTCAGCCGGCTTCGCGCTCACCCAGCGGATGGCACCCGCCAGACCGGCAGCAGCCGTCACCAAGCCGTCCATGATGGCCTGATCCCATGGCCGCGACGTCGTCGAACCGACACCATGAAAGGCCGGGATGACCGCGATCGCCCAAATGACAGCCGCGACCGCAGGCACCACTGACGCAGCTGAGATGACCTGACTCGTCGTGAAGGGCAGGCAGCGCACCAGACCCTTGCTTCGTGTCAGCACGCGCAGGCTGGTGAAGAAGGGAACCAGGGCCGCGACGAGCACCAGGGCCGAGACCGGGACCGTCAACGCCCCGAAACCGAGGGCCGACACCGCGTAGGGCACCACGGCCGTCACGACGAGGGTGAACAACGGCTTGGGGAAACGCATGAGACGCTGCACATCACGCCACACCAGGGAGCTGAGTCCCTCACCACGTCCACGGGTGGGTCGGACCTGACCGCGCTCGATGGCCTCGCGCTCCTGAAGGATGTCGCGAATGAGGGCGAAGTCAAGGGCGAAAGCAGCACCCTGCATGCCCGATGCCAGAGAGCCGCCGGCCATGAGACGAGCCCGTCGGATCCGATTGAGACGCATCCGGGCGATGACGTAGGAGACGACCAGGAGCACCGCTCCGCCACCGGCCACCGCCCAGGCAGATGCGAAGTTGGCGTCACTGGACATCGGTACTGCGTACCAGCCCGACGCCGTCGAGATGACTCCCAACAGGACGGCCAGACCAGCCAAACCAGCGAGGGCCTCGACGACCTTGACCGGCCAGGTGCGCTCGGCTCCTTGCTCGGCGGCCGAGAAGGAGACGACACCAGCCGCTCCGAGCGCCGTCGCGAGGGTCCAGGCGATGACGGCTTTTCCGGACCCACCGGTGAGGGCTGCCACCAGGGCACCCAGGACGGCACCACCAATGACCGAGACGAGCACCGCCGCACGCAGGCGCTTGGCCAGGAACCGCGCCCGGCTGATCGGCGCGTCCATGAGCCAGAAACCCTCGGCTGCCGAGGCGAGTACCGGGCCGAACACTCGGGCAGCGGCCAGGGCGAAGGCCAGGACACCGGACAGTGCAGCCCACGGCAGCAGGCCACGAGCGGTCTGACATCCCGTCGAGGTGCAGCCGGATGCCTGGCCCTGGGCCTGCACGATGAGGCTGATGATCATCGCGAGCACGACGACCAGGGAGAAGACGAGCACATAGGCATCGCCGATCGCCTGCCAGATGTTGCGTGTCGTCCGACCCTTGCGCCAGTCGCCCATGAGGAGGGAGAGCTGACGTTCATCGGCCTGGCCTGCGAAGAACTCGTCGGGACGATGGGTGATGACCAACTCCGGATCGGGGGCGGCCACCGCCTCCGCCATCACGGCCTGCTCCGGCTGCGGATTCCTGGGACGGGGCTTGGAGTGCTTGCTGTTGCGCCGACTCATCCGCGCGGGCCTCCCAGCTCGACGATGCGGGCGCCGAGGGTCTCGACGAGAGCCGGTTCGTGGCTGGCCATGATGATCGCCAGACCGTGGTTCATCTCCTCGCGCAGCCTCTTGCCGAGCCAGGCAACCCCCTCGACGTCCAGCCGGGCCTCCGGCTCGTCGAGAACGAGGAGCTTGCGAGGACGCACCAAGGCCGTAGCCAGGCCGAGACGACGTCGCTGGCCGGACGACAGGGTGCCGGGCAGCTGGCCGGACTGCGGGACGAGCTGCACCTCCTCGAGCACCTCGTCGACGAGGGCGTCGGCGTCAACGAGCCCGTGAGCGCGGGCGAGCAAATCAAGGTGCTCAACCACCGACAGGTCAGGGAAGAAGTCCAGGTCGTCAATGACCGTGGCGACGTTGCGACGAAACTCGGGGTTCGTCTCGGACACCTTCTTGCCGAGCACCTCGATCGTTCCCGAGCTGGGACGATCCGCCCCCACCAGCATCCTCAACACCGTCGACTTGCCAGCGCCGTTGCGGCCGGTGAGTGCGACGGCCTCTCCCGCACGGACGGTGAGGGACAGGTGATCAACGATGGTTCGGTCGCCATAAGACTTCGAAATGTCCTTGGCCACGAGGACGGTGGAGCGAGATGCCATGCTGGCCATTCTCCCGCACCGTCGAGGCCGACCCCAAACCGTGTGGAAGACTGGGCGCGTGTTGACAACCCGAGCCACCCTTGACAAGCACCACGCCGATGTCGCTTCGATGTTTGACGGGGTGGCAAAGCGCTATGACCTCATGAACCAGATCATGACGATGGGGGCGGTCGACACCTGGCGCGACCTCGTCGTCGATGCGGTGGAACCTGAGCCGGGCCAGGTCATCCTCGACCTGGCCGCCGGAACCGGCACCTCCTCGGCCACGTTCGCCGCCCGCGGAGCACAGGTCTACCCCACCGACATCTCCACCGGGATGCTCGTCGTCGGCAAGCAGCGCCAGCCCCATCTGCACTTCGTCGCCGGGGACGCCACCTGCCTGCCCTACGCCGACAACTCCTTCGACGCCGTGACGATCTCCTACGGTCTGCGCAACGTCGAGGACCCACAAAAGGCACTGCACGAGATGCTGCGCGTCACCAAGCCTGGCGGCCGGGTCGTCATCTGCGAGTTCTCCTACCCCACCTGGGCGCCGTTCCGCCACGTCTACACCAAGTACCTGCTGGCGGCGATCCCGGCCATGGCCAAGCTGGCCTCCTCGAACCGGGACGCCTATGACTACCTGGCCGAGTCGATCCTCGCCTGGCCCGATCAGCCTCATCTGGCAGACATGATGGCCGAGGCCGGTTGGCAGGCCATTGCGTGGCGCAATGTCTGTGGCGGCGTCGTCGCCCTGCATCGTGGTTGGAAGGGCAGTGACGAGAAGGAGATAGCCTGAGGTGAAAGGCCCATCCTCCCCGATCCTCCTCGACGCCTGGGCAGCTCGCAGCTGCCCGGTCAAGACCCAGAACGCCTATGACCCCGCCCTGTCAGAGCCGGTCGGCGATCCGCGTGACGACGAGCTCTTCGCGGGAGCCGAGGCCCACCTGACGGTCATCTGTGACGCCTTGGCAGCCGTCACGGACGCCGTCGATCTGCGCTCGGTCACCTTGAGCGTGGCCGGTCGCCGGGTCGCCACCCGCAGGGCCATGGACGCCGGCGCACCCGTCATCGTCTGCCCTGAGTTGCCGTCGTCCCCGCAGGAACACCGCACCGGCTCCCCCGACGCCTTGGTGCTGGCCGGCAAGCGCGCCGACGGCGGTCCTGGATACTTGCCGGTCATCGTCAAGGACTACCTGGTGCTGGAGAGCCACCACACCCTGGCGGAATTCACCTGGGTGTCCCCCCTGAATGATCCGGATCCTCGCCACGCGCGGATGTCACTGGACCAGACCTTCCGCGCCGGCCGGGAACGCGCCCTCATCCAGGCCGCCCATCACTGGAGGCTCCTCGAGGACCTGGGCCTGGTCGCCACCCCTGACGAATGCCCCAGCCATCGACGTCTCGTGGGGCTGGTTGGCCACGACGAGATCGGGATCCTCGACGACGCCCTGGCCGTGTCATGGCTCGATCTCGACCACAAGTTCATTCGCACCTTCTCACGTTCGGCCGCCTCGGGATGGCGTCGCCGCAGCGTGCTGGACCGATACGACCACGAGCACACCTTCCGAGTGTCGGTGGCCGAGCACGCCATCGCCGGCGGCGAGCCGATGGTCGCCCCGATCGTCGTGCGTGAGTGCGAGTCCTGTCAGTGGTGGGCCATCTGTGAGCCACGTCTCGACGATGCCGATCTCTCCCTGCGCATCTCCAAGGCTCCCCTGGACGTCCGGGAGATCTCGACCCTGCGTCGTCTCGGGGTTTCCACCGTCGACGACCTGGCCGACGCCGACCTGGGCGAGCTGCTGCCGGTCTACCTGCCTGAGGTTCAACACCGTCCCCGCCCCGAACAACGACTCCGGGCGGCCGCCCGTCGTGCGCGCCTCATCCGTCAGGGAGTCCAGCTGGAGCGCAACGACGAGGGACCCATCGAGGTGGCCTCGTCCCGACTGGAGCTCGACTTCGACATCGAGACCTCTCCTGATGGCCGGGTCTATCTGTGGGGTTTCGAGGTCAGTGATCCTGAACGCCTGCTCGACTCGACGACCGGCGACGTGCCCTATTACGTCGCCTTCAGCGAGTTCACTGACATGGGTGACGACGACGAGAACGCACTGGCCGCCCGCGCCATCGCCTGGCTCGACGAGATCGTCTCGGCCTACCCGGAGACGATCGTGGTCCACTACTCCGACTACGAGATCGTCCATCTGCGTCATTTCGGCCACGTCTGCCAGGACGTGGAGACTCGTCAAGCGGTGCGTCGGCTGCTGGACTCCGGCTGTTTCGTTGACCTCTTCACCACCGTCAAGGCGCACTTCTTCGGGGTCAACGGGATTGGTCTGAAGGTCGTTGCCAACGCCGGCGCCGGGTTCTCCTGGCGTGACCCGGACCCGGGTGGCCTCAACTCCCAGACCTGGTGGGACCTCGCCGTCCATGACCCCGATCCGCAGGTCCGCGAGGCCTCCAGAACCCGAGTCATGGAATACAACGAGGACGACGTGAAGGCCACCCTCGCTGTTCGCCGTTGGCTTGCCGAGAGGCCCTCCGGGTAATCCTGGGACGCCTGGTCACGACGTTTCGCCGTGACGGGTGTCGCCATCGGCATGAGGTCAGGCAAAGATGATCCTGGCATGGCAAAGGTATACGGTTTTGTTGACACGTCCCTGACGATCCCTATCCGCTCATCTGGAGACCCATGCGTTCCTTGACACGAATCCTTCGATTCACCTCGCAGCTGTGGAAGTTCTACCTCGGGGTCGTCATCTCGGCTGTCATCGTCGCAATCACTCAGCTGGCCGTACCCTTCGTCATCGCCCGGGCCACCGACCTTGCCGTGGCAGGCGTGCGTGGCAACGACCACCACATCCGCGACATCATGCTGCTCGCGGTGGTCATCCTCGTCCTCGACGTCGTCAACTCCCTGCTCACCAACGTCAACGGATGGCTGGGCGACATCATGAGCGCGAAGATGCGCCAGATCCTGTCGACCCGGTACTTCAGCAAGCTGCTGGAACTGCCGCAGTCCTGGTTCGACGAGGAGCTCACCGGATCGATCACCTCCAAGCTCACCCGATCGATCACCAATGTCACCGACTTCGCCAAGGCCTTCTCGAACAACTTCTTCACCCTGCTGCTGACGACGTTCGCCGTCCTCATCATTTCGGCCATCTACTACTGGCCGCTGGCCCTGCTGTTGGCGATCGTCTTCCCGATCTACGTCTGGTTGACGGCCTTGACGTCACGCAACTGGCAGACCCATCAGGACGTCATCAACCACCACATCGACACCGCCGGCGGACGTTTCCAGGAGGTCGTCTCCCAGATTCGCGTCGTCAAGTCCTACGTCACCGAGGCCACCGAGCAGAAACAGTTCAACGACCACTACGACGCCACCGTCGACGCCACCCGCCAGCAGTCCAACCACTGGCACCTCATGGACACCGTGCGGAGGGTGGTCCTCAATGTCATCTTCTTCGGTATCTACGCCATCATCTTCGTCCGAACCGCCAAGGGATACTTCGGCGTCGGGGACATGATCCTGCTCATCCAGCTCATGACGATGGCTCGCCAGCCGGTGCAGATGATGAGCTACATCATCGACGTCGCCCAGCGCGCCGTGGCCGGGTCCAAGGACTACTTCTCCGTCATGGAGACCCGTCCGACCCACGTACCGCAGACCGCCACGACGACCATCCGCGAGCCCGAACCGGGCATCCCGATGATCTCCTTCGACGACACCGTCTTCAGCTACGACGGCACCAATCGGGTCATCGACCATGTCACCTTCGACGTCAGTCCCGGCGAGAAGGTGGCACTTGTGGGCGAATCCGGGGGCGGGAAATCCACCCTGGTGAACCTGTTGCTCGGCCTCTACCCGGTCACCGAGGGCACCATCATGGTGGCCGGCAACGACATCTCCCAGGTGACCCCGGATGCCTTGCGACGCCGTATCGGAGTGGTCTTCCAGGATCCGGCACTGTTCTCCGGATCGATCCGGGAGAACATCGCCTACGGCACCGAGGCCACCGACGCGCAGATCCGCGACGCTGCTCACCGCGCCTACGCCGACCGCTTCATCGAGCGGTTCTCCCAGCAGTACGACACCCTCGTCGGGGAGCGCGGTATCAAGCTCTCCGGTGGCCAGAAGCAGCGCATCTCGATTGCCAGGGCCCTGCTCAAGGACGCCCCGATCCTCGTTCTCGACGAGGCCACCTCAGCCCTGGACACCAAGTCCGAGCGGTGGGTGCAGGCCGGTCTGGAATCCCTCATGGCCAACCGCACCAGCCTCATCATCGCCCACCGCCTCTCGACGATCTCCAGCGTCGACCGGATCGTCACCCTGGACGCCGGTCGCGTTGACGAGATCGGCACCCCGGCCGAGCTGGCCGCCTCCGGAGGTATCTACGCCGAGTTGTTGGCCCTGCAGGCATCCAGTTCGAAGGCCGACCGCAAGAGGCTGGAGCGATTCGGCATCAAGCTGTAACTCCCCTGAGGGCCGGATCGCAGATCAGGTAGCTCTCATGTCGAAGTGGTAACGGCGATGGATGGCGGCCCCCAGCAAGGATCCACCGAACATCCCGGCGGCCAACGCACCAAAGACCCACCACGCGGCCCCAAGCAGGTCCAAGGCTCCCGACAGGACCCTGCCCGTGAGCCACACCGCGACAACCGAGGAGATCACCCCGCATATCAGGGCGGCCAGCATTGTGGTGGCCACCTCCACAAGGATGACCTGGTCCACCCAACGCCTGCCCAATCCGATGCGTTTGAGGCTGGTCACCAGATCACTATTGGCGGCTCTCTCCTCCTTCGCCAATAGGCCCGCCATGATGGCCGACAACACGATGAAGGTGACGGTTGCGACGATGGTGATCGTTGGCAGCGGGACATCACCGAGGATTCGGGGGGCCATGACATAAAATTCCCCCAACCCGTGCGCCTGCGCCCACTCGTTGGTCAGTCGATCCTGATCGGGGGTCAGCCCTGTGAACAGAATCGCCGATCCAGCACCTCGTGGTATTCCTGCTTTCGGACGCACGGAGATGCGCTTGACCCAGCTCAGATCCTCCGTCAGCCCGACGGTGTGTGCCGGGTCGGCTCTGGAGGGATCATTGGTCAAGTACCCGCCTGATACAAGGACGTCACGTTGGGCGTCGTCAAGCTTTGTGACGACCGCAACATCGTCAATCTTGGAGAAATACCACCATGATCCGCTGATCTTGGCGTCATCGACCTGGTGGACGGTGATGTTTTTGGCGCCTTCCAGGGCATCGGAAAACTGCTTGACCTGAGCCGGCTCCAGGGCGGGCACACCCTCCATCGAGACATGGAGCAAGGCCATCCCCGGGGGCATACCGGTGCTCGTCTGCGCGTTGGCCTGGGAGAACAACGCTGAAACGATGAGGAGCCCGGTAGCGGTTGCGGTGACCAGACCCGCCGCCACACCTGCAAAGACGCAATGCCACCCGCCGCGGCTGGAAAGAGCTCGATGAGCAGCAAGAGCCCGGCCTACGGGGCGATGTGTCCGAACCAGACGAGAGAGCACGAAGGGTGCCCCCAAACCACCGGCCACTGCACACATCCCAGCGACCACAGCGACCGCGGTGAAGGTTGCGTCAGCCCCCAGGAGACCCCACAGGCACACTGCGCAGCCCAGTACCAGAGTCGCCCACCCCAGCCGACGAGCCGTGTTCATGTTGATCCCTCGCCGCTTCACGGTCTTACGACGGGAAGGAACCATGTTCACCATGGCCGCAGGAAGTACCCCGATGACCAATGCCATCACCAACGGGACCGTGGGGAATCGCCAAGGCCCCAACGGAGCAGAAGCCCTGGGGACCATGTACCACCTCGCCACAGCGACCACCGCCTGACCCAGGGCAACAGACATCAGCGAGACGGTTTCTGCAACGAGGAAGGCCACCGTCTTACTCATGGCTGATACCGATCGACGGCGTACCCCGATAGCCAGAAGGGGGGATGCGATGCGTCTGAGTAGGGCCGTCAGTGCCGCGCCGGACACGACTGCCCCCAGCAGGCCAAACACCAGCCATGCCAGGTTCTGATCCACGAATGCCTTCGGCGTCAGCCCGTGAGCTTCGCTGGCAGAACGGGTCTGTGTGGTATCGCAGTCGCCTGCAAGCTTCAGGGTCTCGGCGAGGAGACTGCATACGTCACCGGGCTCCTGGGAGGTGAACCCAATTTGCCCATTGCCCCTGATACCGGCACGTCCAGCGTCATCGCGGGAAATCCGCCATGACTGCCATGTGCCTGGAGCCGCAAGAACCAAGGTCGCAGCCCGATCGTAGACGGCTTCGACATGGCCGGTGACCGTGAGGTGGAGATCACCTGCCTTGGCAGACAACCGCGATCCATCATCAGCGCCAAGAGTACTGGTGGCCAGAACCTCCCCGGCCTTCGCCGGCCAGCGACCCGAGGTCAGCCGATAGCGACCTTGCGTGGCCGAACCGGCCATGGGCATCTCTTGGTAGGCGACGTCATCGTACTGTACGAGGTTGATATTGCTGTAGAGCTGGGGAAAGGGTGACGATGCCTGCAACGTGTTATTACGGGGTATCGGTACGGGGGTACCTGGAGGCACGTCTTCCTGCAGCGAGAAGAGACCGCTGGTGGAGCCGTAGCTCGCGATGTTCTTCTGTTCATCGGACAGTTGCCGAGCATTGGTGATGCCGCTGGAGACAGTCAGAGCTACAACGACCAGAGCCAGCGGAATGACGCGAAGCCACGTCCGCCAGTTCGACACGACGAGCCGGGTGACGTGGACGACCCACATCTCATACCTCCTCGAGAACCCCGTCCTCCATGTCGAGAACCCGGTCGACATAGTCGCAGGCTCGCGGATCATGGGAGGACAGCAGGACTGCACGATCAGCACCGTCGGTGACGATGTGACGCAAGACCTTGAAGATCATGTCAGTATTGGCCCGGTCGAGCTGGCCAGTCGGTTCATCGGCGAGCACGATTCGATGACCGCCAGCAATCGCACGGGCGATCCCCACCCGCTGAGCCTGCCCACCAGACATCTCTGCGGGGCGACGATCTGCCAATTCAGCGACCCCCACCTCTTCGAGGGCACCCATGGCAATGGCCGCAGAATTCTTAATCTCACGCGCCCGCAGAACAAGCTCGATATTCTCCCGGGCCGTAAAATCGGGGACGAGCCCATGATGCTGAAAAACCATCCCCATTTCATGAAGACGAATGGCGTCTCGCTGTGATTCTGACACTTTCGTGATATCCACTCCGTTGATGCACACCGTCCCACGCGATGGAGACAAAAGCCCAGAGAGCACATTGAGCAGGGTTGTCTTTCCAGAACCACTCACTCCGCGAACGAGTATCAGCTCACCGGTGTGGAGCACAAGGTCGGCACCGTTGAGTACCTCGTCACCCTTAACATAGGAAAGGTGAAGATCATTGGCCTTGAGGGGGTGAGCCACCCCCTCAAGGTCTTGCCGTTTCGATGTCAGCACCGATGACCCAATCCATAAGATGAGGCTTCATCATGATCTTTCCACCAAAACGACGAATCATTCGTCCACGGCTTATAATCCCAGCAATGCCCCTTCTGGCTTACATCATACCAAAATGCGGCACCATAAGGAGTCTGATTTTTTATAGAACTGAGAGAATCATTCTGATTTTTGTTAAAGTTATAGTAACCTACCTTAGTCTGTTTCGCAATGAGACCATGGAAATTCGAGTCAACATACATTTCCAACGCAGCCTTCGACGGCGCCGGCGCTGCCGCCAAAACAGTGGCACCCATACACGCCGCCACGACCCCCCAAACTATTTTCCTATTAACGGACATGGCTAAAACTTCTATTCTTGATCGCCCGCTGCTCTGCGGCGCATGATACTTAAGTTAACCTAACCTAAGACAGCCTGTCAAGAGTGGGTCACAACGGCCGATCCAGCATCGCCCCGACCAGAAATCCCACAGCGCACACCAACTCGGCCAGCCCGGTGTTCTTGAGGACCGGTACCAGGGCCATTCCGGTGGCCTTGGTGACCATGGCCTTCACCGGGGAGACGAGCAAAACGATCATGAGCAGGCCCAGCAGGACCCACCAGGTCGTCAGGGCCGCGACGACGATGACACCGACGCCGGCCAGGAACACCAAAGCGAGGTAGCAGACGCGGGTCCCCTGGTGCCCCAGTTTGGTGGCCAGGGTGTGCTTGCCACTGGTCCGGTCACCGTCGATGTCACGCAGGTTGTTGGCCACCAGTACCGCGCACGCCAGGAAACCAATGAGGCTGGCCGTCACCCACCCCGCGGCACCAACGTGATCGGTCTGAACGTAGATCGTGCCGCCGACGGCCACCAGTCCGAAGAAGACGAAGACGAAGATCTCCCCCAGCCCGGCGTAGCCGTAGGGGTGTGAACCACCGGTGTAGAACCAGGCCGCGAGGATGCAGACCAGGCCCACGATGATGAACCACCAGTGTCCGGTAAGGATGGTGATGACGAGACCAGCCACCGCCGAGACACCGAAACACCCGAAGGCTGCTGCCTTGACGTGGGAGGGCTCAGCCACTCCGGACCCGACCAGCCGCAACGGGCCGACGCGGTCCTGTCCGTCGGACCCGCGGATGCCGTCGGAGTAGTCGTTGGCGAAGTTCACCCCGATGACCAGCCCCAGGGCGACCACCAGGCACAGCACCGCGAGCTCCCAGCGCGCACCGCCGTCGGCGATGGCAATCGCGGTTCCGGCGAGCACCGGTGCGATCGCAGTGGGAAGGGTGCGCGGACGAGCCCCCTCGAGCCATTCGGCTGCTGTGGCCATGGACAAACTCCTGGAATAGACGGTGAAGACGTGAAATTCACGTCATGACGGTGCTGAACCGCAGATCTTCCCGGGACATGCACCACGGGCGACCATATCGCCGCTGCACATTCAGCCCCGCATCAGCAGAAGCTACGGAAGCGGTACATAATCTCTCTTACCCCACAATCCCATCGAGTTTGGCAGGAGTCCCCGTGAGAACCATGTTCGCCAGCCTGACGGTTCCGAACTATCGGATCTACTTCTCGGGCACCCTCATGACGAACATGGGACAGTGGATGGCCCGTACCGCCCAGTCATGGCTGGTGCTCATCATCCTCACCCACGGCAATGCGGCCATGCTGGGCTGGGTGATGGCGGTGAACTTCGCCCCCATCCTCCTCATCACCCCCTGGGCCGGTGCCCTGGCTGACCGGATGTCCAAGCGCCGCATCATGGTGACCGCCCAGATCGTCATGGCCATCGACGCCGCGATACTGTCCACCCTCGTGCTGACCGGGGCGGTGCAGCTGTGGATGGTCTTCGTCATCTCGGCCATGGACGGCATCGCCGGCGCGTTCTACAGCCCTGCCACCCAGGCCTTCGTCTCCGAGCTCGTCCCGCTGAAGAACCTGCCCAACGCCGTGAGCCTCAACTCGGCCTCCTTCAACGGAGCCCGGCTGTTCGGACCTGGCCTCGGCGGTCTGCTCATCGCCACCGTAGGAGTCGGCTGGGTGATGGCCATCAACGTCCTCTGCTTCATCGGGTTCATCACAACCCTGTTGCTCATCAAGGCTGACCGTCTTCACATGTCCCCACCATCGTCCGAGAAGGCACGAGTGCGCGACGGCGTCCGGTACGTCAAGCGTCGCCCCGACCTCGTCATCCTGCTGGCGATCGGGTTCATGATGGGAACCTTCGGTTTCAACTTCAACATCTCCGATGCGGTCATGGCGACTCAGGCCTTCGGCAAGGGATCTGGCGAGTACGGTCTGCTCGGTTCCCTCATGGGTATCGGCTCAATGGCCGCCGCACTGGGAGCGGCTCGACGCAAGCCGCGGCTGCGCTGGGTCGAGCTGGCCCTGCTCGTCTACAGCGTCAGCATGGGTCTGTCGGCCCTGGCCCCGAATTACGGCATCTTCGCCGTGCTCAAGATCTTCGTCGGCTGGGGAGCCATCTCGACCCTCATCACCGCCAACGCCATGGTGCAGACCTCGGTCACCCCGCAGATGCGCGGACGTGTCATGAGCCTGTGGGCCACCCTGGTGATGGGCGGCACCCCGTTCGTCTCCCCCATCGTCGGATGGATCGGCAACGCCATCGGCCCGCGCTCCACCGTCGCATGGGGAGCCATCAGCCTGGGCATCACGTTCGTCGTCATCACCGCCGTCATCATGCACAACGACAAGATCCGGGTGGTCTTCGATCCCTCCAAGCGGGCGCCCTGGCTGCGTCAGGTACGTGGCACGGTGACGATCGACTACGTCCAGCAGACGAAGTGAGCCGTTCAGTGATGCAACCACAGGTGAACGCAGTCCACCTTTCCCTCGAGCCCCTCTGGAAATTCAGGGTCAAGATGGTTCACTGGTCCCATGAAGAAACTCATCAACGCTGTTGAGGACGTCGTCGTTGATTCCCTGCGTGGCGTGGCAGCCGCCCACCCCGATTCCCTGAAGGTCGATCTCGAACATCGCATCGTGCTACGCGCCGACGGCCCGGTCAGCGGGAAGGTTGGCCTGGTCTCCGGTGGCGGATCCGGCCACGAACCGCTGCACTCCGGCTACGTCGGTCGCGGAATGCTCGACGCCGCCTGCTGCGGCGAGGTGTTCACCTCCCCCGTTCCCGACCAGATCACCGAGGCCACCAAGGCCGTTGACGGTGGCGCCGGGGTGCTCCACATCGTCAAGAACTACACCGGTGACGTCATGAACTTCGACATGGCTGCCGAGCTGGCCTCGATGGAGGCCGGCACCCGTGTCGAGTCCGTCGTCATCGCCGACGACGTCGCCGTGCAGGACTCCCTGTACACCGCCGGTCGTCGTGGTGTGGGCCTGACGGTCCTGGCCGAGAAGATTCTCGGTGCCGCTGCCGAGGAGAAGCGTGATCTCGACGCCCTGCTCGAGCTCGCCAAGCACATCAATGACGGTGGCCGCTCCTTCGGCGTCGCCCTCACCTCCTGCACCGTGCCGGCAGCCGGCAAGCCCACCTTCGACCTCGGTGACGACGAGATGGAGTCCGGGGTCGGCATCCACGGCGAGCCCGGTCGCGAGACCGTCAAGCTGGGGACGGCCAGCCAGGTCGCTGCCCAGATCGTCGAGCCCATTCTGGCCGACCGTGACTTCACCGGAGCTCCCGTCATCGCCATGCTCAACGGCATGGGTGGAACCCCGCTCATCGAGCAATACTTGGTGTGGGGAGGGATCGCCAAAATCCTGGAGGGCAAGGGTGTCAAGGTTGCCCGCACCTTGGTCGGCAACCACATCACGAGTCTGGAGATGGCAGGATGTTCCTTGACCTTGCTCTCCGCTGACGACGATCTCCTGACGCTGTGGGATGCCCCGGTGGAGACTCCTGGACTTCGATGGGGATGCTGATGTCTGAAATTTCTGCCGCGACCGTTTCCGAGTGGCTCAAGGATTACTCGGAGGTCATCTCGGAGCACGCGAATGAGCTCACTGACCTGGATCGCCAGATCGGTGACGCCGACCACGGTTCGAACATGGCCCGCGGAATGACCGCAGTTGCCGCCCTTGACCCGAAGTCCTTCGCCTCTGCCGCCGAATTGCTCAAGAAGGCGGGGATGACGCTGGTGAGCACCGTTGGTGGTGCTTCCGGCCCGCTGTACGGCACCTTCTTCCTACGCCTGTCGACGGTCATCAAGACTGACGGCGAGCCCACTGCTCAGCTGCTTGCCGATGCCCTCGATGCTGGCCTGGCCGGCATCGTGGCTCGCGGTAAGGCTGAGGTTGGCGACAAGACCCTGGTTGATGCGCTGTCCCCCGCCGTTGATGCTGCCAAGAAGGTCGCCGCCGACGGTGGTTCTGCCGCCGACGCCCTTGCCAAGGCGGCGGAAGCCGCCAATGAGGGCCGCGATGCGACCATCGAGATGGTGGCTCGTCGCGGCAGGGCGTCCTATCTTGGAGAACGAAGTAGGGGACACCAGGACCCAGGAGCCACCTCAATGGCCATGCTCGTGGGGTCTGCCGCACACTGCCTGTCAGGAGCTGAATCATGAGTGAATCGAACCAGGGCGTTGGAATCGTCATCGTCTCCCACAGCCGACCGCTGGGACGTGCTGCGGCCGATCTGGCATCCCAGATGCTGCCCGGTCCGGATACTCCGCCCATCGAGGTTGCCGCCGGTCTCGACGACACCACCTTGGGCACCGATGCGACTGCCGTGAGCGCTGCCATCGAGAAGATTGGTAGTTGTGACGGGATCCTTGTACTGGTGGATCTGGGATCGGCGATTCTGTCGGCCGAGATGGCCTTGGAATTCCTCGATCCCGAGATCGCCAGCAAGGTGAAGATCTCCACCGCCCCGCTGGTCGAGGGGGCTGTCGTCGCGGCCGTCATGGCGTCAACGGGGGCCGAGTTGGAGGTCGTCGCCGCCGAGGCGGAGAAGGCATTGGAGCCGAAGATCTCCCAGATTTCCAACGACTGAGTCCGTTCTCAGAGCAACGGTGGTGTTCGGTTCGTCCGGACACCACCGTCTCGCATTTCTTGAGAGCTTTTCGATTCTTGAGAGCACAACGCCCTGGCGGGGCCAGCGCGGCCACGACGCCGTCACAGCTCCCAGTTGACGAGCCCGTCCTGGTCGAGCTCACCGTCCGGCCACACCGCCCTCACCACGCCCGCAGCCGCGAGCGCCTTTCGGCATCCTGGGCATGGCTTGTCGGTGACATAGGCCGTCGCCCCGGCGGTGTCGCGGGTGGCGAAGAGCAGTGCATTGACCTCGGCATGGATGGCGATGCAGAACCCCGGGGAACCGGGAACGTCATAGTCGGAGAAGGCAGGAACCTCCCCGTACCCCAGCCGACCGCGCGGGCAGGCACCCTCCAGACAGTCCGGACGACCGGGAGCGGCACCGTTGTAGCCCGTGGCGATGATGCGGTGTTCGTGGACGAGGAGGGCACCAACGCGACGACGGGTGCACTTGGCCCGGGCCGCGACGGCCTCAGCTATGCCCAGGAAGTACTCGTCCCAATCGGGCACCGTCACGACCTCGCCGTTGACCTCGGCCATCTCGGACTCCTCTCATTCGTCCGTCGTTCCGCGTCTAGCAGACGCTTCTCCGGTGAACCACCATGACCGACCCTAGTCATGACCGGCCCCATGGAATCAGACGTCCATGTCCTCATAGGAGCGGGGGTCCTCGATCGGTTCCAGGTGGCCGCTGACCCGCATCTCAGGCCACTCATCGAGGATTTCGTCAATGAGGTCCTCCATGGCGTCATGACCCTGCTTGACCGTCCAGGATCCCGGCACGAGCATGTGGAACTCGAGGAAACGCCGGTAGCCGGCCTCCCGGGTACGCACCGCGTGGAACTTGACGTGGTCGTTGGAGTGGGCATCCAGGAAGTCCCGAATTGCCTCGTTGTCCTCCTTGGGCAGGGAGACGTCAAGCAGGGCCGTACCGGACTGGCCGACGAGCTTGGCCCCGGTGACGAGGATGTTCACGCCGACTGCGAAGGCGACGATCGGATCAAGCCGCTGCCAGCCGGTCAGCCAGACCAGACCAACTCCTACCAGGACCCCGACCGAGGTCCACACGTCGGTCAGCAGGTGTTTTCCGTCGGCGATGAGGGTCATGGATCGACGCTGCCGACCATTCTTGAGCAGCACCCATGCGACCAACCCGTTGACGACGGAGGCCAGCACCGAGACCAGCAGACCGATGCCGACGTCCTCGATGGGCCGGGGATGGATGAACCGCTGCACGGCGGTGTACATGATGACCGCAGCCGCGATGAAGATCATCATCCCCTCGGCACCAGCGGAGAAGTACTCAGCCTTCGAGTGCCCGAAGTGATGGTTCTTGTCCGGCGGACGGATCGACACCTTGAGGGCGACCAGGGCGATGATCGCAGCAACGAGGTTGACGAGGGATTCCGCAGCGTCCGAGAGGAGCCCGACCGACCCAGTGATACGCCAGGCGAGGGTCTTCAGCAGGATCGTCACAGCGGCCGCAGCGATCGACAGCCATGCGAAACGGCTGAGATCGTCTGGCGGCCGATGCCGCGGCGGTGCCGCGGAGATGTCGGGAATTGTCGTCACTCAGACATTCTCCCAGCCCATCCTGTGTTCTTCGCAAGGAACGGGCATTGGCGAGACGCCGCATCGATGAATCGTTTGAGGTGCATCATGGATGGACATAACGAGGACGATCGAAGGAGTTCGCAATGTCCATCAAGCCACACAAGTTGGGGATCATCGGCGTCGGCCGCGTCGGGGAAGCGGTGCTCTTCGACGCCATGGCAAGTGGGCTGTTCGGTCGCATCGTCCTCATCGATATCAAGGAGGGACTGCCTGAAGGCCAGGCTCTCGACCAGCACCACGCCACCGCAGTCCCCAACATGCCCAACACAACGGTGATTGCCGGCGACCACGACGACCTGACGGACGCCGACGTCATCGTCATCGCGGCTGGACCGTCCATCGATCCGGCCAAGGGTCCTGCCACCGGTGCCGATCGCCGCGAGCTGGCAGCCACGAATGGCCGGATCATCCGCGAGATCATGACCGAGATCACCAAGCGCAACCACGACGTCGCCGTCATCATCTGCTCCAACCCGCTGGACGCCAACGTTCACATCGCCACCACCGAGTTCGACCACCCGCAGGGCCTCGTCATGGGCACCGGCACCCTCCTGGACTCGGCGCGGATGTGCCGTCTCATCGCAGACCACGTCGGTGTGAACCCGGAGTTCGTGCGCGGTTACATGATCGGCGAGCACGGTCCATCGGGATTCCCGCTCGTCAGCGGGGTCAATGTCGGTGGCGTGAGCTTCGACGACCTGCCGCAGGTCTTCGGCGTCACTCAGCTGGATCCCGACGACATCGCCACCCGCACCAACAATGCCGGCACCGACGTCTTCAACCTCAAAGGCTGGACGAATGCTGGAGTCGGTCAGGCCGCGATGACGATCGCGCGAGCCATCGTGCGTGACGAGCGCTCCCTCTACCCGGTCTGCACCACCCTGCACGGCCAGTACGGCCACGACGGCGACGTCTCCATGAGCACCCCGTGCATCATCGGGGCCCACGGCGTCGAGCAGATCATCGAGGTGCCCCTCAGCGAATGGGAGCAGGGACATCTGGCGACGACTGTCAAGGCCATTCAGGACACCGTGGCCATCGCGTCCTGACGCCGCTGAAGCACCACACAGGGGCCACTGCGATCACCGCAACGGGCCAAGCCGTCACGAGATTGAAACCTCCCGGGTGAATGATGGGAGTGTTGGTGCGTATTGCACTTCGCGACGATTTCAGGAGGTATCCATGCCCATCAAGCCACACAAGCTCGGGATCATCGGGGTCGGCCGGGTCGGTGACGCCGTGCTCACCGACGCCATGATGAGCGGCCTCTTCGGTGAGATCTGCGTCATCGACGTCAACGAGGACATGGCTGCCGGGCAGGCTCTCGACCAACACCACGCCACCGCGCTTCCGAATGTCACCAATGTTGACGTCTACGCCGGCGGCTACGACGACCTGGCCGACGCGGACGTCATCATCATCACCGCCGGCCCTTCCATCACTGCTGGAAAGGGCGGTGCCACCAGCGCCGCGCGCCGCGAGCTGGCCGCCACCAACGGCAAGATCATCCGCGCCACCATGGCGGAAATCACCCGCCGCAACCACGACGCGGCCATCATCATCTGCTCCAACCCGCTGGACGCCGTGGTCCACATCGCCAGCACCGAGTTCGACCATCCCCGGGGCCTCGTGCTAGGTACCGGGACAATCCTCGACTCGGCCCGCATGTGTCGAGTCGTCGCCGACCACCTCGGGGTCGATCCTGACTACGTGCGCGGTTACATGATCGGCGAGCACGGGCCTTCGGGCTTCCCGATGTTCTCCGGGGTCAACGTCGGTGGTGTCGGTTTCGACGGCCTGGCGGAGCTCTTCGACGCCGACCCCATGGACCGTGACGAGCTCACCGAACGCATCAACGACGCCGGAACCGACGTGTTCAACCTCAAGGGTTGGACGAGCGCAGGCATCGGTCAGTCGGCACTGACAATCGCCCGGTCCATCCTCCTCGACGAGCACGCCGTCTACCCGGTCTGCACCACCCTGCACGGCCAGTACGGCCACGACGGCGACGTCTCCATGGGCGTGCCCTGCGTCATCGGTGTCAAGGGGGTCGAGAGAATCCTCGAGGTGCCGCTGGATGACTGGGAGCAGGAGCATCTGGACGCTACGATCACAGCCATTCAGGAGACCATCGCAGCTGCCTCCTGAGGGTGACCGTTCGTGCCGTGAATATCGGTTGCGGCCCATAGGATCGAACCATGGAACTCCCCTCATGGCTCGGCATTCCCACTCTCGCTTTCGGGCTCGGAAGCCGGTCCCCCCAGCAGGGGCTCGTCCTTGCTGGGGGCGGGTCCAAGGCCTCCTTCCAGATGGGGGCACTGCGACATCTCTATGACGTCGTCGGCATTGCCCCCACCGCAATGGTGGCGACCTCGGCCGGATCGATCGTGGCCTGCACCCTGGCTCAGTGGACCGATCCCGCCAAGCAGGCGGCTGCACTGCGTCATTTGGAGACGATGTGGTTGGAGATGACCGACCAGTCCGACATGTTCACCCCGCGGGCGTGGTTCGCGAAACTGCTGGAGAAGGGTCCGGAATGGATGACCCTGCTCAATCGTGAGGCCGCCAAGGCCAAGGGCCCGCGCCCATGGATGAGCCTGCCCTTCCACCGAGGTGGGGAGCAGACGAGGGTCCCCGACCCGGCAGAGCCGGTCGCGGGCCGCGACGACGACCGGCTCACCGGCCAGGCGTGGACCCTGGAAATCGCCACCCGTGACGACCCCGTCCCCGCCGACTCCTGGACGCCGGGGGTCATCCTGCAGTTGTTGTCCACCCTGTCGCGGCTGAGCCTGGACGGCGGCGACATTTCCACCATCGTCCGTGGCGCCGAGACCTCCGCGTCGACCTACCGCGCCGGCCCCATCCTCGCCAAGCTTCTCGATCGGGGCTTCTTCAAGTCAGAGTTGCTGGCCACCTCAGGGATGTCGGTCCGCATTGCCACTGTCGCCCTGGAGTCCGGGGAACTGCGCTACATGACCGAGTCCGGAGAGCTCGTCGACCGGGACAACAACCCCATCGGTTCCTCGACCTTCGACGTCTCCCGTGGCGTGCTCGCATCGTGCTCGATTCCTGGGGTGTTCCGTCCGGTCGACCTCGACGGGGAACACTACGTCGACGGCGGTCTACGGGAGAATGTGCCCGCTGAGATGGCCATCGGTCACCTTGGCGTCACAAACCCATATGTCATCACGTGTTCGCCACAGGGAGCGAGCCGGGAGTCTGATTACGGCTCGCGCAACATGCTTGACCTGGTGACCAGGTCGGTCTCGATTCTCACCGACGAGACCGAACGCGACGAGGTCGCTTATGCCCTCAACGCCGGTGCCGTCGTCATCGGCCCGGAAATCTCCGTTCACGACTCCATGACGGTTGATCCTGGTTTGCTACGCATCAACCGGGATTACGGCTGGATGTGCTCGGCCGAGAAGCACGTCAAGGCCAGTTCTGATGACCACGAGCTCATCAAGGATGCGGTTCGCACTCGCGTACGTGGTTGGGAGTTGGAGCAGGCCTGGCTCAAGGAGAAGGCGACCCGCGACGAGATGAACGAGATGCAGCACGTCAAGGACCATCTGCGCGACGTCGCGGCTCGAATGTCCATCGACCTGGCCCCCGAGGGGATCGAGACATGGGGATACGTCCTCGAGGGCCACGGGCACCCGGCAGCTCCGGAGGACGTCGTCATCCCCTGGCAGGTGTGAGGGTGTTCGGCAGGGACGACGCGGCGGCGAACCTGAGGTTCGGGGCCGGGGGTTGCGCGCGGGTCGCAGTGTCAGATGACCAGGTCAGATGAGCTCGTGAAGGTCCGCCACCGAGTCGAGGATGATGTTCGGGCGGTAGGGGTAGTGGTCAACGTCCTCACGCTTGGTGATGCCCGAGAGCACCAAGACCGTCAGCAGACCAGCCTCCATACCGGCAACCATGTCGGTATCCATCCGGTCACCGATCATGGCGGTGGTCTCGGAATGAGCCTCGATGCGGTTCAGGGCAGAGCGGAACATCATCGGGTTCGGCTTTCCGACAATGTACGGCTTGTGTTTCGAGGCAGCCTCGATCATCGACGCGACCGCGCCGGTGGCGGGCAGTGGGCCCTCCTTGGTCGGGCCAGTGGCATCCGGATTGGTGCAGATGAACCGTGCACCGTCGACGATGAACCGGACGGCCTTGGTGATCGCCTCGAAGGAGTAGGTACGGGTCTCTCCGAGGACGACATAGTCGGGGTCGGTGTCGGTGAGAATGAACCCGGCCTCATGCAGAGCCGTCGTCAACCCTGCCTCACCAATGACGTAGAGGCGGGCACCGGGATGCTGGTCAGCCAGGAAATGCGCGGTCGCGAGCGCAGAGGTCCAGATGTTGTCCTCCGGCACCGTCAGGCCCGAAGCCTGCATCCGAGCAGCCAGGTCCCGCGGAGTGAAGATGGAATTGTTGGTCAGAACCAAGAATCGCTTCGAGGTGTCGACCCATCGATTGATGAGATCGCTGGCGCCAGGCACCTCATGGTTCTCGTGGACGAGCACGCCGTCCATGTCGGTCAGCCAGCACTCGATGTCTGCAGGATCTCTCATGAGGCCAAGACTATCGGGGGGAGGGCTTGCACAGGAAGGATGCGTGGTAAAGAGAACCTCTGTGCAGAAAGGCACCATGGGTGCGACACGATGCCCACCACATGGCAGCCATCAGATTCGCTGTGGTCCAGTGCCCCCACTGGGACTCGAACCCAGGACCCGCGGATTAAAAGTCCGCTGCTCTAACCAACTGAGCTACGGGGGCTCCCCTAGTGTAGCGACACGCCCATGTCGGTGCGAGGTGGCCGAGGAACCTGCCGCTGTCCACGGTCTGTCCAACATACCTTCCACGAGGCCTGACGATGCCTACCCACAAGTGTCAACCGTTACTTCAGAGTTGGCAGAAGGTCCTTAGACTCGCCATTCTGACGACGCCGCCTCCCGACACCCTTACTAATGCCAACGGTATCGCCCCTAGTCAATGCAGATTAGAAAACCTTCGGCAGTTCTCTCGAATCCTGAATAACATCTTTGAGATTCTCAGCCCTTCCTCGGCGTGTCGCGTTGACGTGGACATATAAGCCCCCCAACTGAGTGGACGAAACCGTTTTCGCCACCTTGAATGTCCTTGTCACGAGAGGCGTTCCTGACTGGATCGGTGGACGGATCCGGGGAAGAGTCAGGAGCTCCTCGAATGGAGGCGGGTCCACACGCCGAAAGGAGTCAGTTCCATGGGTGTAGTGCGCCCACTTCGGGCCGGGGTCGCGACTCTGGCCACCGCTGGTCTCGCCATCAGCGGAAGTCAGTTCTTCGCCCCCCAGGCACAAGCCTCCAAGACCGCGGTCATGGCCCGTGTGTCGGCTCGCACCGCCGTCAACATCAGGTCCCAGGCAGGCGTCCACGGAAGGATCCTGGGCGTGCTCGAGAGAGGCCAGCAGCTTAATCAAACCGGCACGCCCGTAAATGGGTGGGTCCCGGTCGCCTACCGCGGCCACACGGCTTACGTTGACCATCACTACCTGTCATCGGTCGCCTGGCGCCCTTCGACCCCGAACCCCTCCGCATCCAGCTCTCCGGTTGGGTTCGCCCAGGCGACGACGTACGTCAATGTCCGAGCAGGGCACTCCATGCAGACCACCAAGGTGGGGATACTCTCCCCCGGCGAGAAGGTCGGCCTCACCGGTCGGACCTCCCAGGGATTCAGCGAGGTCGTTTACAACGGCGTCCATCGCTGGGTGGCTTCCCGCTACCTGAGCACCACCACCGTCAAGCCCACCCCCAAACCAACACCCACACCAAAACCAACCCAGACCACGACCGTCTACACGACCGCCAACCTCAACCTGCGCAACGGCGCATCAATGAGCGCCTCGGTCGCCACCTCCGTGACTCGCGGCACCGCCCTCACCACCACCGGACGCACCACTGGCATCTGGACACAGGTCAACTACCACGGCCACAACCTGTGGGCCTCCAACAAGTACCTCACCACCACCGCCAAGCCCACCCCCACACCAACACCCACACCCAGGCCCACACCAAAACCAACCCAGACCACGACCGTCTACACGACCGCCAACCTCAACCTGCGCAACGGCGCATCAATGAGCGCCTCGGTCGCCACCTCCGTGACTCGCGGCACCGCCCTCACCACCACCGGACGCACCACTGGCATCTGGACACAGGTCAACTACCACGGCCACAACCTGTGGGCCTCCAACAAGTACCTCACCACCACCGCCAAGCCCACCCCCACACCAACACCCACACCCAGGCCCACACCAAAACCAACCCAGACCACGACCGTCTACACGACCGCCAACCTCAACCTGCGCAACGGCGCATCAATGAGCGCCTCGGTCGCCACCTCCGTGACTCGCGGCACCGCCCTCACCACCACCGGACGCACCACTGGCATCTGGACACAGGTCAACTACCACGGCCACAACCTGTGGGCCTCCAACAAGTACCTCACCACCACCGCCAAGCCCACCCCCACACCAACACCCACACCCAGACCCACACCCAGCCCTTCAGTTTCACCCAGTAGCGCCCGGGCCGCCATTGTCAACTACGCCAAGGCGCAGGTGGGTAAGGCCTACATCTGGGGAGGCGAGGGTCCAATCGGCTTCGATTGTTCCGGCCTGGTGTTGAAGGCGTACCAGCAGGCTGGAATCTATCTGCCTCACTACTCAGGGTCGCAGATCGCGCGTGGCCATCGCATTTCCTTGGACGAGATCCAGCCAGGAGACCTCTTTGCCAAGCCAGGCGGCGGTCACGTCGCCATCTACGTCGGTAACGGGCAGATAGTGGAAGCAGCGAACCCACGTGCTGGAGTACACCTCACCTCCATCTACTCCTCGTTGTACCCACTTCGCATTAATTCGAACATCCTCGACTGAACCACCGCAACGCCGGCAACCCTCAAAGGAGTTGTCGGCGTGTGTAATTTCTGGCTTGCCGGAGACCCCGGCGGTCAGAATTTCGAGCCGCCGATTTCTCGCCTGTGATGTGACCTAGATATGATGGTCTAGTTCGGCGGTCGCCATTGGTCCGCATCCGCTGAGTCCCGGTCGTCCAGAGGCCTAGGACACCGCCCTTTCAAGGCGGCAACGCGGGTTCGAATCCCGTCCGGGATACGTCCAGAGCCCTGTACCGAATTCGGTACAGGGCCTTTTCATGCTCTACGGACGCCTTCTCACGTGACCACACTCCCCATCGCACCCCATCCCCCTCGTCTCCTAGAGTGTCGAAGTCCTCGACACCGTCTGGACACTCACTGTTCGAAGTCCATTCCGCACCATCTCCACCCCGAAAGCATCTCATTATGTTCACTCAGAGTGAACAAGACAGCACTGCGGACAGCGTCGTAGAGAGGAAGTAACACCCCTAGTCACAGCGTCTTTGAGCCTCAATTCCGGACTCGATTTCCCTTCCACCCCAAAACCTTGCTATATTTCTCGAGCTGCCTGAGGCAGCGGTCAGGACTCGAAAGAGCCAAGGCCCCGTAGCGCAGTTGGTTAGCGCGCCGCCCTGTCACGGCGGAGGTCGTGGGTTCAAGTCCCATCGGGGTCGCTGAAGCGGTGATGAGTTCATCACCGCTTTCGTGTTCATGAGACCTTTGCATGGACGCGATGGCCGGGTAGCTCAGTTGGTAGCAGCGTTCGCCTGAAAAGTGAAAGGTCACCGGTTCGACCCCGGTCCCGGCCACCCCAAAGAACGTTCTGTAATGCTGCAGACCGCTCAGCTTCCGCCTGGTCCTTCATACAAGTCATATCTTGACTGACTCTGTGGCCTCACGGCTTCCCTGCCAGGATCCTCGGCGCCAATCCCGTCGCGCATTGCGCCCAGCGGGTTCAATATCGTCCACGAAAGCGGCTCAGGAACCTCGACGACGGTGAATCTCATCGGTTCTGTGTAACTACTACGTCGCTCTTCCCCCAGCGTCGTCTCTGACCTCCAGCATTCGAAGTCCTCGGCAGGGTCCGATCCCGAACTCGTGGCCAAGAGCGTCTACCGCTACCGCTTCAGAACCAGCGCTGATGGCCCCATTCAAGGTTCGACAGCCCGGAGAGACCGCGAGTCATGGAACGTGCACGTTCAACAACTCGAAAGGGGCAGGCGACAATCTCGCCTGCCCTTCGTCACATCCCCAGGAGGATGCGTCAGCGAATCACTTCACCGATCCACTCATGAGACCGGACACGAAGTACTTGCCCAGAGCGATGTACACCAGCAGGGTCGGCAGGCAGGCGACGAGCACGCCAGCCATGATCTGCGGGTAGTTCGGGTTCTGCCCGGACGCCAGGGCGTTCAGACCGAAGGTGACCGGACCATTGTTCTGGTTCGTCAGGAACAGCGCGAAGAGGAAGTCATTCCATGCGCTGGTGAACTGCCAGATGAGGGTCACGACGAAGCCGGGAATCGACACCGGAAGGACGATCTTGGCGTAGGTCGAGATCGTGGCAGCACCGTCCACACGAGCCGCCTCAATGATCTCCGAGGGCACTGCGGTGGCGTAGTAGTTGCGGAAGATCAGCGTGCAGATCGGGATGCCGTAGACAACGTGACACAAGATCAGGGTGGGAATACCGGCGAACCACGGAGCTCCCTGCTGAATGTCCAGCATCATGCCCGACAACGGGATCATGATGGCCTGGTAGGGAATGAACATTCCGAACAGGAAGAGCACGAAGATGACGTGGGATCCAGGGAACTTCCACTTCGCGAAGACGTAACCATTCAGGGATCCCAGAATGGCCGAGAGGATGGCTGCCAGCACAGCCATGACGAGGGACCGTCCCATGGCAGGAGCCAGGGCGTCCCAAGCGGCCTGCCAGCCGCCCACGGACCACACTCGAGGCAACCTCCACGCCGTTGACTGATCGTAGCCGGATGGCGTCTTGAAGCTCGTCACGAGCAGGGCGTAGGCGGGAGTGAGAACAAGTACTGCGAAGAACACCAGAAGGACGTAGCGGACCGCACCCATGGTCTTCTGGGCAGGGGTGCGACGGCGACGACGCTTCGGCATGTCGGTCAGGGCGTCACCGGGCAGGGTGGCATTGGGAGGCACGCTGGCCTCGCCCGGAAGCACTGTGGTGGTCATCAGCGTCCTCCCCTCTCAGTGCGGTTGGTGTAGATCAGGTAAGGCACGACGACCACGGCCACGATGACCAACAGGATCGTCGCGTTGGCGGCGGCTGCCGTCGGGTTGTTGAGCTGGAACATCTGGGTCCACATCAAGGTGGCAGGCACCTCAGCCGTGTAGGAGCTCTGGCCGGCAATGGCGTAGATGAGGTCGAACATCTTCATCGACATGTGCCCAACGATGATGAGGGCGCTCAGGGCGATCGGCGAGAGCTGCGGGAACAGCACATTCCAGTAGAGCTTGAACTCGGAGGCTCCGTCGACCCGTGCCGCCTCACGCTGGTCCTCGGAGATGCCACGGAACCCAGCCAGGAAGAGAGCCATGATGTAGCCCGATAGCTGCCAGATCGCTGGGACGGCCATGGCAGCCATGTTGAACTTCCCGGATGAGTACCACGACGACTGCAAGCCGGGCATCCCCAGATGGACGAAGAGCTGGTTGAGACCGGTGGCTTGACCATCTTTGGCCGGGGAGAGCAACCACCGCCAGATGACGCCGGCAGCCACGAATGAGACGGCCATCGGGAACAGGAACACCGACCGGAAGAAGCCCTCACCGGTGACGCCCTTTTCCAACAGGAGAGCCCACAAGAGGCCGAAGACCATGGTTCCGGCAACGAAGACCACCGTCAGGACCAAGAGGTTCCACATGGCGTGCTGGTAGCGACCGTCGGCCAACAACTGGGAGTAGTTCTCCCAGCCACCGGGCGCCTTGATGCGTCCCGACTTGGTCTTGACCCGAACCAGCGAAGTGAAGACGGTCTTTCCGATGAAGCCGTAGACGAAGATACCGACGAGGATGATTGACGGCAGTACGAGGAGAAAGCTTGGAAGCCAGCGTCTCACTCTTTTCATGATGAAATCTCCCGGATTCTGGGGGTGACAACTACGACAAAGTGCCCTGAAGGCGTGCACGAACTCCTGACGCCGTCTCACCACCAGCACGACGAGATGTCAGGAGCAGCGCCTCCGGCGTGGTGTGGGGCCGGCCAGCACGAGCCCCACACCAGTCGCGCCGGAATCAGACGGTCACTTGCCGTACTTGTCGTGTGCGGCCGCCAGCGAGGAGGCCAGGTTGTCGGTGTTCTTGTCCTGGTAGAACTTGCTCATCGCGGTGTTGATCTCGGAGCTCCAGGCCAACGAGACAGCAGCACCGTGGGCGATCGAGGAGACGATCGGCAGGTCCTTGAAGTCCTTCATGGCGTCCTGCTGGTACTTGCTGAATCCGTCCGGCTTGACGTCGGTACGGGCCGGGATGGATCCCTTGATCTTGTTGAAGGACTCCTGGGCCTCGGCGGAACCGACGAAGCGCAACCAGTCCTTGGTGGCCTCGGAGTTCTTGGTGCCGGTCGGCAGGGTGAAGGAGTCGGCCAGGAAGTCGTAGACGATCTCCTTGCCAGGCACCGCGAAGGCGGTGTAGTCGGTGCCGTACTTCTTGCCCTTCATGTCGAACTCGGCGACGGCCCAGTCCCCCATGACGTTGTAGGCCGCCTTCCCAGAAGCAACCATGTCGGTCGCGGCCGGCCAGTCGTCACCGTCGGAGGCGGTGTTGGTGGAGGTGAGGACCTTCTTGTAATCCTCGATGGCGGTTTTGACCTCGGGGCTGTCCCACTTGCCGTCCGGGGTGAACAGCTTGTTGTAGCCGTCGGCACCCAGATCGGCAGCCAGGATGGATTCGAAGAGCTCGGTCTGGGTCCAGGTGCCACCAACGGACAGCGGGGTGGCGACGCCGGAGGCCTTGACCTTCTCCATGTCGGCAATCCAGCCCTTGACGTCCGTCGGGGTCTTGGTGATGCCAGCCTTCTTGAGCAGAACTGAGTTGGCCCACACGACATTGGCGCGATGGATGTCGACCGGCACCGAATAGATGTGGCCGTCAACGGTCAGACGATCGGTGAGGGTCTTCGGAAAGACCGACTCCCCACCGAGCTCCTTGATGATGCCGTCAACAGGCTCGATCTGCTCGTTGTCGATGTAGTCGGTCAGCTCAGCACCGGCGTGGCCCTGGAAGGAGCCCGGAGGGTTGCCGTTCTTGAGGTCGGAAGCCAGCTTGGCCTTGGCGTTCGAGCCAGATCCGCCCGCGACGGCCAGATTCTTGAACTTGTCGTTCGGATACTTCTCGGCGAACATCTTCTCGAGGGCGTCGAGACCCTTCGCCTCGGAGCCGTCGGCCCACCAGGTGAACACGCCGACCTCGCCGCCGGCTCCGCCTGCCTTCGGGGTTGACGAGGACGTCGTCGTCGACTCCTTGCTCCCGCTCTCGTCAGTCGTGGTCGAGCTGCAGCCGGCCAGGACGAGCATCGATGCCGTCGCAAGGGCTGCGATCTTCTTCGCGTACATTCCAAACCTCCGTGTGGTTCGGTCAGACCCCATCCCCCGGCCTCAGTGCCGCGGAGTTGATCTGCACCTGCTGGACGACGGTGCCCAGCAAGGGAAGTTTGACACAAAAATGTTAACGACGCTCAAGAAACTGGTGGATGTGAGATTTCACGCTAAATATGCGCCCACCCACCGCTCCATCTCCGCAAAAACGTTGGCTCGCACTGACGGCGCGGAAAGCACCACGTCGTGCAGCCCACCCCGGACACGGACCAAGGTGAGATGGCGTCCCAGATTGACCGAGGCACGGGCCAACCTCTCGACGTCGAGAACGGTGTCGGCTGACCTCATGGACGGCTTCCAGGTCGCGGACAGGTCGCTGCGATCCGAGATCAGCACCAACATCGGGACGTCTATGTGAAGCCCTTGGGCCACCGCCTGATGGCCGTCAAGAATGGCAGCCAACCAGCCGGCACGAATGACGAATGGCGCCCAGGACGGGTCCTTCACCTCGGGAACATCCCATTCACCGCCAAATTCACGACGGATGGTGCGGCCGAAGTTGTCTCGTGATGGAATGGGCAGCACAGTGGTGGGCTCCGCGATGCGCACTGACCGGGCCAGCGGTCCAGCCAGAGCCCTGGCGAGGAATGACCCCTGCAGATCGATCCACGGGGAGTTGAGGATGACCCCGTCGACACGTCCCGGGTGGCGTGAGACCCACAAAGGTACGGTGAGCCCTCCGGTGGAGTGGCCCATCATCGTCACCGAGTCGTGGTCAGCGCGCAGCAATGACACCGCTGCGTTGATTTCCTCGTCGTACTCGGCGAGATCACGCACCCAACCAGCCATCTGGCCAGGGACAAGGTTCCGTCCATACCGACGCAAGTCGAGACCGAGGAAGTCATATCCCCAGCCCTCCACCGTCTTGGCAAGGTGGGCTTGGTAGAAGCAGTCTGACCAGCCGTGGACGTACAGCATTGCGCGGCCATGACGTGGCTCACGACGACGCACCACACAAGCAGTCAGGAGTCCGTCGGGGTCTCCGACGGACTTGGCTGCGTGTGGGAGCCCGATCCGGGCATATTCAAACCCGTCGATCAGGGGGTCGTTGAGCCACCTCATGGCCGCGTTACCGGCTCAGTCGTCCTCGCCGTAGTGGGCGTACTTCTCAGCAAGATCGGCATACTCGTCAGACAGGCCGTCCTCGTCATGAGGATCTTCCTGCTGACGATTGTCGCCTCTTAGCTCTCGCTCCAGTGACTCGAGATCCATGTTCACCGAGCGATACTTCAGATCGCGGGCAACCTTGGTCTGTTTCGCCTTTGCACGGCCGCGCCCCATGTGGGTCGACCCCCTCGCTTCATCAATAGCGGCTTTGCCGCCCAAAATCATCAACTGTCGTGGGGCACAGGCTACCCGAGCGATGACCCCGGTACCAAAGTGGGCCACCACAAGATTCATTTCCGGGCGAACGGCCTAACTGCGAGAATGGCTCGAAACCAGCACCGCCCCCGGTTCGTCGGGTCCGCCACGACGGGAAACATGACCGCATTGCCATGCGGAAAGACCGCGACCGGCAAGCACCTCGATCGCTTCGGAGATGTTCGCCTCTGGCATGACGACGACCATTCCGACGCCCATGTTGAGAGTTGCCTCGATATCAGGTTGCGAGACGTCGCCCACCTGCTGGACGAGGGTGAAGATCGGAGCAGGAGTCCATGTCGACCGGTCAACAGTCGCGACGAGGTCGTCGGGAAGGACGCGGGCGAGGTTGTTGGCCAGTCCCCCACCTGTGACGTGGCTCATCGCGTGCACCTCGACCTGACGGACGAGGGCCAGCAGGTCGGATGCATAGACGGTGGTGGGCTCCAGCAATTCCTCGCCGAGGGTGCGTCCCAGTTCGTCGACGTGACGATCAAGGGTCCAACCGGCGTCAGCCAGCAACACCTTGCGGACCAGCGAGTAGCCGTTGGAGTGCAGCCCCGAGGAGGCCACCGCCAGCAGGGCGTCACCCTCCTGGACCCGCTGCGGGCCGAGGATCTCGTCGTACTCGACGGCCCCGGTGGTGGCACCTGCGACGTCGTACTCCTCGGGGGCCAGCAGGCCGGGATGCTCGGCCGTCTCGCCGCCGAGCAGTGAGCAGCCCGCCTTGGCGCAAGCAGCAGCGATGCCCTTGACGACATTCGCGATCCGGTTCGGATCGACGCGACCACAGGCGATGTAGTCGGTGACGAACCACGGCTCCGCGCCCACCACGACGAGATCGTCGACGAGCATGCCGACCAGGTCGAAGCCGATGGTGTCGTGGACGTCCATGGCCTGGGCGATGGCGACCTTGGTACCGACACCGTCGGTGGAGGTGGCCAGCACCGGATGACGGTACTTCCCCAGCGCGGAGGCGTCGAAGAAACCAGCGAAGCCGCCCAGGCCGCCGAGAACCTCCGGACGACGAGTGGCGGCCACGTGGGCCTTCATGAGGTCGACGGCACGCTCACCGGCCTCGATGTCGACGCCGGCACGGGCGTAGGCGGACTCGTTGCTCACTGCTTCTCCTCATCGGGATCGGTATGGGTGGCATCGGCGACGACGTCTCGTGCGGATGCAGGCACCTGCACGGGGTAGACACCGTCGAAACAGGCCCGGCAAAGGTTGTCGGCATCGACGTGGGTGGCTCGGACGAGACCCTCCAGGCTGACATAGCCCAGCGAATCAGCGCCGATGGATCGGCAGATGTCCTCGACTTCCAGACCAGGGGCGATGAGCTGGGCACGAGTGGCGAAGTCGATGCCGTAGAAGCAGGGCCATTCCACCGGTGGGGAGGAGATGCGCACGTGCACCTCGGCAGCTCCCGCCTCGCGCAACATCCGGACGAGCTGTCGCTGGGTGTTACCGCGCACGATGGAGTCGTCGACGACGACGATGCGGCGTCCCTCGATGACGTCACGCAGCGGGTTGAGCTTGAGACGGATGCCAAGGTTGCGCAGGGTCTGGGAGGGCTGGATGAAGGTTCTGCCGACATAGGAGTTCTTGACCAGACCCATGCCGTAGGGGATGCCGGACTCGTCGGCATAGCCGATGGCAGCCGGAGTGCCGGACTCGGGTACCGGGATGACGAGGTCGGCGTCGACGGGGTGTTCCTGGGCCAGGATCTTGCCGATCTTGACGCGGACGTTGTGAATGCGTCGCCCGGCAATGACGGTGTCAGGACGGGCCAGGTAGACGTACTCGAAGATGCAGCCCTTGGGACGGGCCTCGGCGAAGTGACTGGTGCGAAGACCGGCGGCATCGATGGCGATCATCTCGCCGGGCTCGATCTCGCGGACGAAGGTGCCGCCGACGATGTCAATGGCAGCAGTTTCGGAGGCGACCACCCATCCGCTGGAGAGGCGGCCCAGCACGAGCGGCCTGATTCCCTGCGGGTCGCGGGCGGCACACAGGGTGTGGTCATCCATGAAGACGAGGCTGAAGGCCCCCTTGAGGTGAGGCAGCACCTGGGCGGCGACCTCTTCGAGGGTGCCGTCGTAGGTCGTCATGAGAGCGGTGACCAGCGAGGTGTCGTTGCTGGAGTCCATCCGGTCCTTGTGAGGAACATCGGTGTTCGGCGCGCGCTCGACGATGAGGGCCTCGAGGGCGTCGGTGTTGGTGAGGTTACCGTTGTGGGCCAGGGCGAGACCGCCACCACCCTGACGAGAGCGGAAGGTCGGCTGGGCGTTGTCCCAGACGCTCGCACCTGTCGTCGAGTATCGGGTGTGCCCGACGGCCATGTGGCCCCGGAGGGAGTTGAGGGTGGCCTCGTCAAAGACCTGGGAGACCAGTCCCATGTCCTTGAAGACCATCATTCGGCGACCGTCCGACACCGCCATGCCAGCGGATTCCTGGCCTCGGTGTTGCAGGGCGTACATGCCGAAATAGGTGAGTTTGGACACCTCCTCACCAGGGGCATAGATCCCGATGACGCCACAGGCGTCCTGGGGTCCATGGTCGTGGGGATCGAGGTCTGCGGTAAGCCTTCCGTCTGCGCGCGGCACGAGGCCACGGTATCGCACACTGGCCGATGGTGACTGTGGAACAGGTTTCAGGAGCGTCGGGGCAACCCGTCAGAGCAGGACTCAGCCCCTGACCGGGGTCACCCTCCTGGCCACCAGGACGGCCAGCAGGGTCGCCGCGACACCGACACCGAAGGTCACCGCGTAAGCCTGGGTGCCACCTCCCCAGTCGGCGAGGCGTCCGGCCATCGTTGTCCCGAAGGCATAACCGAGGCTGTTCACGGCCGCCATGAGGGTCATGACGGTACCGATCCGTCCGGCGGACGCCGATCGCTCCGCGACGCTGTAGAGGGTGATCATGTACGGTGCCGCAGCCATGCCGAGGACGATCAGGGCCGGGACCAGCGGGCCGAGGTGATGGACGACGAGCAGCGGGGCTGCGAACACCGCCAGCCCCAGGGCGAAGAGCTTCCACCTTGCGACGAGGTCGAGGCGTCTGGCCAACCTCGGCAGGGCCAGACCGGCAGCCGCACTGCCGACCGACAACAGGGCGTGCAGCAGGCCCGCCAGACCAGGCCGCCCCGCCTCCGTGGCAAGACTGGTGGTTCCGGTCTGGACGGACCCGAAGACCATGCCCATGAAGATCATGCCGACGCAGGTGGCCAACACACCAGCAGTGAACAACGGGCCGGGAGCACGACGCCCCGACGGGGTCGAGACTCCCGAACGGTCGGTCCCGCCACGGTGCACCTCGACGAGCTTTGACGTCGGGTCCAGGGCGAACCAACTGCCCAGCACCAACAACATGGAACCGGCGACGAGGAGGCCAGGGACGGGGCCCGCAAGCACCGCGAGGATTCCGACCAAGGCCGGTCCGAGGGCGAAGGCGGCCTCGTCAACGGATCCCTCCCACGCGAAGGAGGTCTCCAGCACCCCCGCCTCGATGTTGGGATTCACCGCTCCCATGGCCCGCCAGCGAACTCTCGCCATGGTGCCGATCTGAGGCATGAAGAATCCCGCGACGCCTCCGATGGTGGCCACGATCGGCCAGGTGGCTCCCATCTCGGCAGCCATTCCTTCGGCGATCAGAGCGAATCCACCGACCACGGACTGCACCAGCAGCACTGTGCGCTGACCGTGACGGTCGGTCAGGGCGCCGAAGATGGGAGAGCCGACGGCGATGGCCAGGGCCACGATGCCCGCGGCCAGACCACCAGGGCCCAGTCGTCCCGCCACCTGCGGGCTGGAGACGAGCAACAGGGTGCCCAACTGGCTCATGGCCAGGGGCAGACGAGCCAGGGCGGAGACGGTGACGAAGGTGCCGCCTGGCAGGGAGAACAGAGTTCGGTAGCTCACGGAGCCGGACGACATGGGCAGGCCTCTCTGTGACGGGAACAACTGGCTGTCCGCGTCTGCCCACCCTTCTGACGCGAGCCCCGGTGACCGTCACTCGGACAAGAGATGGTTCCGTCGGACGCCCCAGGCCCTGCTGACCGGCACAGCCGACAGCAGGGCCATTCTACGCGGGAACGCCTTTCGGTGGAACTCGCGCCAGCTCACTCCGCCAGGCCGGCGAGCATGAGTGCCTCGGTGAGGATGGCCTTGCGGAAGTCACCCAGGTGCAGGGACTCGTCGATGCCATGCATGCGCGACTCCGGATCGGTGACGGCCGTCACGAGGACGGTCGCCTGCGGGAACGCATTCTGCAGATCGGTCACAAGGGGAATGGCGCCGCCGGTACCCATCTCGACGGGTTCCTGACCCCAGGCCAGATTGAAGGCCTCGTTGGCGATCTCGGCCCGCTTCCCGGTGAAAGGAACGATGCCCGGCTGACCGAGCTGACCACGGGTCACCTTGACGTGGGCGCCGAACTCGACGTGGGTCTCCAGATGCTTGACGAGAGCCTCCATGGCCTCGCCGGCGTCCTGGCCAGGGGCGACGCGCAGGCTGATCTTGGCGCGAGCGGTTGCCGGCAGGATATTGATGGCGTCCTTGACCGGGGTGGCGTCGATGGCGACGACGGTGACCGACGGCTTGGTCCACATCTTCTCTACGGCGCGTCCCCGACCGACCCACTGGACTCCGTCCAGCACACCGGTCTCCTCGCGCAGACGATCCTCCGGGTAGTCCAGCTCCGGCCCGGCGAATCCCTTGAGACCGTCGACGGTAACCTCACCAGTCTCGTCATGCATGGTCGCGATGAGACGGCACAGGGTCGTCAGGGCGTCGGGGACGATGCCACCGAACTGGCCGGAGTGCAGCGCGTGGTCGAGGGTGGAGACCTCCACGACGCAGTCGACGACGCCACGCAGGGTGGTCGTCAGGGAGGGCACGCCCTGGGTCCAGTTGACCGAGTCGGCGATGACAATGACGTCGGCGGCCAGCTCCTCCTTGTGGCCGGCGATGATCGCCTCCATGGAGGGGGAGCCGATCTCCTCCTCACCCTCGACGAAGAGGATGACGCCGACCGGCGGCTTGCCGTCGAAGGCACGGATGGCAGCCAGGTGGGCAGCGACGCCACCCTTGTCGTCAGCGGTGCCACGCCCGAAGAGACGCTCTCCCCTGGTGGTGGCGACGAAGGGGTCGGTGTGCCACTCGTCGAGGTTGCCGGTTGGCTGGACGTCACCGTGGGAGTACAGCAGAACGGTGGGCTTGCCCTCGGGGGCAGGCCAGTGAGCGATGACAGCCGGCAGCCCGTCATTCTCGGTGATGACGTTGACGTCGGCGGCACCAGCCTCCCTGGCGGCAGCTGCGACGAATTCGGCTCCGGACCTCACATCGTCGGGTTTCTGTGAACTGATCGACTGCACCGCGACGTGACGGGTGAGTTGCGCAACAGCATCGTCGAAACCGGAATCAACCTTGGCAGACAGGTTCTTGAGAGCATGAGAAAGATCCATGATCAAAGTGTAGGGTCGCCTCCGTGCCTCACCGTCGGATTATGAGGCGGTTACATACCCGGCTGCTCCATACCTCGGGCAGTCAGGACCCCCATGGAGGCAGGTGGGACCCGACCGCCCCGAAGGCTGGAGCCCCCATCGGTCAGTTCCCGTGACCCTTGCGAAGGAGGGGGCGAGGATATCCATGGGCAATGGGAACACGACCGTCGAATTCTGATTGGCTCCCAGCTCAAGAGGCATCTGCAGATACCGCAACTGCAGTGAGGTCGGGCTCTTCGAGAGTTCGTCGGCTGCCTGCGGCACCTCGCCGGACGCCTGCATCTCGCCGCGTGCGTTGATGACTTTCGCCCACCGCTCCCTCTCTGCCTCCGCCTTACGGGCCATGGCCCGCTGCATCGCCTCCGGGATCTCCACGTCCTTGATCTCCACAATGGATACATCGACGCCCCACGAGTGCGTCTGCACCTCGATGATCTCACGGAGGTCCGTGTTGAGTTCCTCCCGATGGGCGAGGAAGGTGTCGAGATCCGCCCGGCCTAGGACGCTTCACAACGTCGTCTGAGCAATCTGGCTCCTCGCTATCGCGTAATTCTCCACATTCATGACAGCATCCATGAGGTCCCGTCACGCTGAACGGGACGACGGGGTTGACACAAGCCGGGACATTGTCGCGGGTGATGATCTCCTGAGGCGGGATCGTCAAGGAACATCACCGTCCAGCGAGGCAGGAACGGCGTCGACGACCGCGACTCACGCCGGGCTCCAAGCTGCATGAATCCCCACGCCTCGACCGTGAGGAACGTCAGTGGGATGGCCTTCGCGGCCGAGAAGAAGGTGCCGATGGCCATGTGCGCGCTCGGGGGCACGAGAAGTACAGGTGGTGCATGGTACCGAGCACCCCACCGGCTGAGTAGAGGATGAGGTCCATGTAAGTGACACCCAACGCCACCTCCTCGCGGACGACACCGACCAGACGACCATGTCGGCCGTTGGACGGTTCACCACGATCGGGTCTGCCGGCCAGTTGTTTGTGTACGAATAGCTGTAGCCAGGTCGATCCACGGCCGTCCCAGGCGGTCCACGCGAAAAAGTCGGTCAAGTGCCTAGCTTGTGCCGGGTCCTTGATATTGGCCTGGTGCGGTTGATTCTCTCTAGCTTTGATTCGAGCGTCCAGGGCCAACGTCGCGGAACGACGCAGATAGTCAGCGGTGAGGTCGGGGTCAAGGTACCCACCCTTCGCTGACGACCATCCGTCGGCGACGAGGCTCTTCTGGTTTCTTGCCTTTATCGCCCGGGGCGTAAGCCGATCGTATATTGACGATACAGTCATCATAAATTATGAGCGTGTCCTCCTCCCCCACCACGCCACGATGCCAAGCACGTCTCGGGAAGCGGCCCCTATCCTTGTGCTATTGCTCTTGCACTGCAGCGGATGTCACCGAGGAGGGCCCGTGATCCTGCTGGTCGACAACCACGATTCCTTCACCTTCAACCTGGCACACCTGTTGGCCGAAGTCAGCGGGATCGAGCCAGTGGTGGTCCGCACTGAGGAGGTCGAGCGTGAAGGGATCCTCCGCCGACTGGCTGACGGCGAATTCGACCACGTGGTCATCGGGCCAGGACCTGGCACCCCGCACAACGACAAGGATTTCAAGATCGCCGGCCAGGTGATCGACGCCTCCAACAAACTCCCCCTGCTCGGAGTGTGCCTGGGCCACCAAGGCCTCGGGTTACGTCACGGTGCCCAGTTGCAGACCATTCGGCCCCATCACGGCATCGTCAGCCGAATTCATCACTCCAGGCGCGGAATCTTCGCCGGGTTACCGCAAGATTTCGAGGCGACTCGGTACCACTCGCTGTGCTTGACCACGTTGGGTGATCAGATCGTCGAACACGCTCGCGCTGAGGATGGCGCCATCATGGCGTTCAAGGTTGCCGACCGACCGCATTGGGGTGTGCAATTCCACCCAGAGTCGGTCATGACGCAGGTCGGTTGTCAGTTAGTGACAAACTTCCTGGCGATTGACAGCCAGCCGCGACGCAGCGAGGTGCACGAAAAACGCGAACCGCGCAACATCCAGTCACGAAAGCGTCCCCGAACTACGGCACGGTGGAAAATCCACCACCGCGGGGTCGAAATCGACCTCGACGAAGAAGCCACCTTCAGCCGCCTCGCTGGCGACGGTGACGCCCTCTGGTTGGACTCGGCCGCCACGCGTGGCGACACCGGCCGTTGGAGTGTCATGGGCACGGCGTTAGGTGCGGCGTCCGAACTGGTCAGTTACGACGTCGTCACAAACACATTGACGGCCAACGGGCGATCCCAGTCTGGAGATGTGCTGGACTTCTTGGAACGTCGTCTTGCAGATGGAGTATCACCGGGGGACCCGGAACTGGGCGCCATCCCATTCGCAGGTGGCTATGTCGGTTTCCTGGGCTATGAGTGCAAGGCGCTGACCTTGGGTCCGAATGCGCACTGCAGCGAACTGCCCGATGCCATGTGGCTGCGTCCGGCCAGCTGGATTGCATACGACCGCTACCGGCACCACGCTCACCTCCTGGCCTTGGACGACCGCGACACGCCAGACTGCAGTGAGGCCGCTGATCTGTTGGACGCACTAGCTGTGACACTGGTGGAGCGACCAGATGACAACGAAGGACCCACACCGGCAACCGTGCCCGTGGAAGGGGCGTGGCGACTCAGCCGAGGGGGCTACCAGGACCGTGTCACCGCAATCCAGCAGGCGCTGACGCGCGGTGACTCGTACGAGGCCTGTCTCACCGACACGTGGACCTCCCGGTGCGACGTGGACGGCTGGCAGTTGTACCGCGCACTGCGGCGTCGAAACCCAGCCCCTTACGGGGCGTATCTTCGGTTCACCAGCCCGCGTGTGGAGGTGTGCTCCTCATCCCCGGAACGGTTCCTGCAAGTACGCAACGGCATCGCCGAGTCCAAGCCGATCAAGGGGACGATGGCCCGCTGCGATGATCCGATGGAGGATGCCCAGAGAGTTGTCGATCTACAAACTGACGCGAAAAACCGCGCCGAGAACCTCATGATCGCTGATCTGGTGCGCAACGACCTGTCGCGCGTGTGCCGACCAGGCACGGTGGAGGTACCACGTCTGATGGCGATCGAGTCATATGCAACGGTGCACCAGATGGTGACCACGGTGCGCGGACGATTACGTGAGGACGTCGGATTGGTCGACGTACTGCGAGCGACCTTCCCTGGTGGATCGATGACCGGGGCACCGAAGGAACGGTCCGTGGAGATCCTGGACGCTCTGGAGGTCGGCGCCCGAGGGATCTATTCGGGAATCCTGGGATATCTCGGTTTCGATCGCACCGCCGACCTCAGCATCGTGATACGGACGGTAGTCCGAACGGGGTCGCGGGTAACGGTCGGTGCCGGCGGCGCAATCGTCGCAGCATCCCAGCCCGACGAGGAGTGGCGTGAGAAGAACCTCAAAGCGGCGGCGCCGTTGGCTGCGCTGATGGAGGCAGTGCACGACGTTCCACGAATCTGAAGGTGATCCAGCGACGTGCGCTTTTCGCACGGGAGGTGCGCCATGGCAACGAGAGAACCGTCAAACCTGCTCGATCACAGACTGTGCTGACGCTGTCGGCCGGGCCAGGAAATTCCCGTCACTCTCCCATGGCAGTCGGGATCGGCTTGCGCCAAGTGCGCTCGATCTCGTCGAGGGACAGGCTGAACAGCCCGTTGACCTCGAACTCGCCGTGATCGATGACCTCACCAATGCGAGCGACCGGTACACCGTTCTCCTGGCACAGCTCCTTGAACTCGCGGTAGTCGGCACCGGACAACGAGACGACAGCGCGAGCTGGGGACTCCGAGAAGAGCATCACCGAGGGCTCTCCCTCGGGCAGGGTGACGGAAACCCCGAGTCCGCTCAGCAGACAGCTCTCCACGAGAGCTTGGGCCAGGCCACCGTCGGACAGGTCGTGGGAGCTGGAGAGCAGACCGCGCTTCGCAGCCTCCACCATCACCGCGGCCAGGGACTTCTCGGCGTTGAGGTCGGGCATCGGGGGCATGCCCCCGAGGTGACCGGCGTGGATGACGTCGTCGTACACCGATCCGCCGAACTCGCACTTCGTGGTGCCGAGCAGCAGGAGGGCATCGCCATCGTGGGCGAAGGCCGAGGGGATGCGGGTACGAACGTCGTCAATGACACCGATGACGCCGACGAGCGGGGTGGGCCGGATGGACTCGTCACCGGTGCGGTTGTGCAGGGAGACGTTGCCGCCGGTGACCGGCACACCAAGCTCGCGGCAGCCGTCGACCAGACCGAGGATGGTCTCGTCGAACTGCCACATGACGTCTGGGTCGTACGGGGATCCGTAGTTGAGGCAGTCGGTGACGGCCACCGGGGTCGCGCCGCTGACGGCGACGTTGCGGTAGGCCTCGCACAGAGCCAGCTGGGCACCCAGGTATGGGTTGAGGGTGGTCTGACGACCATTGGCGTCCAGGGACAGCGCGATGCCGAGGTTGGTCTCCTCATCGACGCGGATCATGCCGGCATCGTGGGGCTGGGCCAGCACCGTGTTGCCACGCACGAAGCGGTCGTACTGGTCGGTTATCCAGGAGCGGTCGCACAGGTGAGGAGAACCGACCAGAGCCAGCAGAGCACCTGCCAGGCCCTCTCCTGAGTTGTCGCGCAGAAGGTTGTTGGCGTCATTCCCGTTGAGCTCGTCGATCCACCACGGGCGAGCCGCGGGCATGTCGAGGACCGGACCGTCGTGGGCGACGGTGCGCGGATCGACGTCGACGATCCGCTCGCCGTGCCAGTCGATGTGAAGACGGCCGGTGTCGGTGACCTCGCCGATGACGGTGGCGGCCACTCCCCAGTGCTCGCAGATCTCCATGAACTTGTCGAGCTGGTCCGGACGCACGACGGTGGCCATCCGCTCCTGGGACTCGCTCATGAGGATCTCCTCGGGAGCGAGGCTGGGGTCGCGCAACGGGACGCGGTCGAGCTCGACGTGCATGCCACCATCGCCGGCGCTGGCCAGCTCCGAGGTGGCGCACGAGATACCGGCCGCACCGAAGTCCTGCAGGGCCTCGACGACGCCGGCATTGAACAGGTCGAGGGTGCACTCGATGAGCAGCTTCTCCATGAAGGGGTCGCCCACCTGGACGCTGGGCCGCTTGGACTCCCCCTCGGCGGCGAAGGACTCGGAAGCCAGGATCGACGCACCACCGATGCCGTCACCACCCGTCGCGGCACCGAAGAGGATGACGAGGTTTCCCACACCGGAGGCCTTGGCGAACTGTAGGTCCTCGTGACGCAGCACTCCGACGCACAGCGCGTTGACCAGCGGGTTGCCGTAGTAGGTGGGGTCGAAGAGGGTCTGACCGCCGATCGTCGGCAGGCCGAGGCAGTTTCCGTAGTCGGCGATGCCGGAAACGACGCCGGGCAGTACTCGGGCCGTGTCGGGACGGTCCAAGGGACCGAAGGCCAGGGCATTCATGACGCCGACCGGGCGAGCACCCATGGCCATGATGTCGCGAACGATGCCGCCGACTCCTGTGGCTGCGCCCTGATGGGGCTCGACATAGGACGGGTGGTTGTGGGACTCCGCCTTGAACGTGACGGCCAGTCCGTTGCCGATGTCGACGACGCCGGCGTTGTCACCGATGCCTGCCAGCAGCGGGCCGAGCGGCGTGCGCTGGGGCAGGTCGCCGAAGCGTCGTAGGTACTTCTTGGACGACTTGTACGAGCAGTGCTCCGACCACATCACCGAGTACATGGCGAGCTCGCCGCCGGTCGGGCGGCGTCCCAGGATCTCCCGGATGCGCTGGTACTCGTCGGCGGACAACCCCAACTCGGCCCAGGGCTGTTCGACGTCGGGGGTGCTGACGGCGTTCTCAACTGTGTCTGCCACAGGACAAATCTAGCCGTTGGACGGCGTCATTGCCGCCCCGACCACGTATTGCCGACTCACTCAGCGCGATGTGGGGGCGGAACGTCTTACCATGAGCCACGTGAGTACCACCCCATCGAACCCTCGTCGTCGCGTTGCCATGACATGGGTGGTGTGGATGACCGCGGTCCTCGCATACGGGTTTGCCGTCATGCAGCGAACCTCTCTGGGCGTCATGGGGCTGACGGCAGCCGACCATTTCAACGCCCCGGCGTCCGTCGTCGCCACCTTCATGGTGCTCCAGCTCGCGGTCTACGCCGTTCTGCAGATTCCGGCCGGTGTGGCGGTCGATCGGTTGGGGTCGCGAGTCGTCATCACTGCCGGATCAGTTTTCATGGCCGTGGGACAGGTTGTCATGGCCCTGGCCGGGAACGTGGGAGGAGCCATGCTCGCCCGCATCCTGGTGGGATGCGGCGACGCCTTCATCTTCGGCGCTGCGGTGCGTCTGGTGCCTGCCTGGTTCCCGACTCGTCAGATCCCGCTGGTGACTCAGCTCACTGGCCTGTTGGGCCAGTTCGGACAGGTTGTCTCGGCCGTCGGCCTGGTGGCCATGGTGGAGACCAGCGGGTGGCGCCCGACCTATTTTCTCGCCGCTTCCGGAGCCGTGCTCACTGCGGTGCTGGCTGCCCTTCTCATTCGTGACGCTCCTCCCGGAGTCGAGCCGGAACGCACCGACGCCAACCTCAAGCAACTCCCCCACCAGGTCGTCGAGGTCGTCAAGCATCCCTCGACGAGGCTGGCCTTCTGGGCCCACATGTCGTCGAACTTCGCCGGCATCGTCTTCTCGCTGATGTGGGGGATGCCCTACCTCACCCACGCCGAGGGCCGATCGACGGCCACTGCCTCGACCCTCATGACGGTGTACGTCATCGCCAATGCCATCGCCGGACCAACGGCGGGCATCCTGACCAGCCGACACCCCATTCGTCGTGGCACCCTCATCGAGGCCATGATCGCCGCCTCCACGGTGGCGTGGCTGATCGTCCTCGTGTGGCCAGGGCCCGCCCCGCTGTGGATGCTCTTCCTCCTCGTCATCTGCCTGGGCATCTCTCTGCCTGGCGGAAACGTCGGCTTCGACGTGGCTCGCACCTTCCAGCCCGGAAACCGGTTGGCCACCGCGACCGGTGTAGCGATTACGGGCGGCTTCTTCTTCGGTCTGCTGGAGATCGAGATCATCGGTCTGCTTCTCGACGTGCTGTGTCCCGGGGGGCGCTACACCCTCAATGGCTTCCGATGGGCCATGTCCACCCAGCTCATCTTCTTCGCCATCGGTCTCATCGGCCTGGAGGTCAACCAACGGCGTCTGTACCGGATCATGATCGACAACGGCGTGACGGTGCCGACGTGGCGGGAGGCACTGGTACGCCAGTGGCGGGTCGTCAAGCAACGTCGCCGCTGAACAACCCGCCACTATCAGGCGCGATGGAGCTCCTCACTCAGATGTTGTAATCGTGTTGTAATCGCGGGCCGTCTCCGCACGAGTGGCCGCGTCTCGACGCTCCTTGACCATCCGCGTCAGGCCACCCGAGGCGGATGGGTGGTTCGCCAACCAACGATCGGCGTCCTCGGCGACGTCACCATCCGGGAAGAGTCCGATGACCAGACGCTGGGCCATCTCGATCGGGAACTCCTGCCAGATCTGTTCGAGGTCGTCGAAGTAGGAGCTGTTGAGGCCCGCAAAGGTCTCGGCTCCCAGCGGGGTGCGCAGACCGTCGAGGAGGGCCAGGCAGTGCTCGTTGGACAGCTCGCCGGGGGTGCGCAGGCGTCGGTAGGCATCCTGCTTGGCAGCATCGTCGGGACGGGCCGTCATGGCGGCCATGTGATGGGCGACGCCGGTCTTGGTGCGATCACGCTCCAGCTCGGCGTCGAGGTCCTCGACGCTCGCCTGGCCAAGGGCAGCCAGGGCCATCCATGCCTGCCACCTCAACTCAGGATCGACGACCAGATCCGTGACGTTGCCGTCGAGAAGTCCGCGGACCTGATCAGCCGACTCGGGGTCGGCTGCCGACAGAGCCAGGGCGTGGCGGGCCCAGATGCGCTGCAAGTCGCTGCCGGGCTCGGACTCGTCAAGTCCCTGCCATGCTCGAGCGGCCTCGACTCGACGCGCGCTGTCGCGAGCGGAATCAGGCAGGTAGTTCTCGACCGCCATCCGCAGCTGCTGCAGCACTGTGGTGAGGATGGCCGGTTCAGTCTCCTTGGGGCCGTGCAGGGCGACGGCGTCAAGGTAATCCTGAACCTTGAGCTTGGCGTCGCGAACCGCATTCCACAGCATCGACCAGACCAGCGCGCGGGCCAGCGGGTTCGACAGGCCGGACAGGTGGGCCAGCACCGTCTTCGTCCCGGTGGCCCCCAGACGCACCTTGGCGTAGGTGAGGTCGTCATCGTTGATGAGGATGAGATCCGGGGCAGGCTTGCCGACGGCCTCGCGCACCGGAGTACGCGGCGAGGACACGGTCACATCAACGAGGTCAGTGCGCACCAAGTCGTTTCCCTGCAGGGAGTACAGGCCGACGCGCAGGGTGTGCGGACGATTGACGTCTCGGCCGGTACGCACGTCGATGGAGTCACGCACCACGGCGAGCTCCTGGACGACCCCGTCACGAACGGTGAGTTCCGGCAGCAGGACGTCAGGTCCGGTGGTCTTGAGCCAGGCATTCACCCAGGAGCTCAGGTCTCGACCGCATGCCTTCTCGAGGTGACGGATGAGATCGTCGAGAGTGGCTGAGGAGAAGGCCAGTTCACGGAAGTAGTGGCGTGCCGCGCTGAAGAACTTCTCGACGCCGACGTGGGCGACGAGCTGCTTGAGCACCGACGCACCCTTGGCGTAGGTGATGCCGTCGAAGTTCTGACGGGCGGCCTCCAGATCGACGATGTCGGCGACGATCGGGTGCGTCGTCGACTGCTGGTCGGCGGTGTAGGCCCAGGCCTTGCGACCGACGGCGAAGTTCGTCCAGGCCTCGCGGTACTCGGTGGCGTTGACCGAGGCATGGGCTCCCATGTACTCGGCGAACGACTCCTTGAGCCACAGGTCGTCCCACCACTTGGGGGTGACGAGGTCTCCGAACCACATGTGAGCCATCTCGTGGAGGATGGTGTTCGTCCGACCGGCAAGCTCGGAGCGAGTGGCCGGGCCGCGGTGGATGTAGTTCTCGGTGAAGGTCACGAGGCCCGGATTCTCCATGGCGCCGAGGTTGTACTCGGGCACGAAGATCTGGTCGTACTTGCCCCACGGGTAGGGGTAGCCGAAGGCGTCGTGGTAGAAGGCCAGGCCCTGCTTGGTGATCTTGAAGATCTCCTCATGGTCCACGTACTCGGACAAGGATGCGCGAGCGAGAATGCCCAGTGGGATGGACTCCGAGCCGTCGCGGGAGTGCCATTCGTCCTCGAATCGGACGTACGGGCCAGCGGCGATGGCGGTGAGGTAGGTCGACATCCTCGGGGTGAGGGCGAAGTCGTGCAGGATGCCGCCTTCCTCCTCGCGGGTGTCCTCATGGACCTGGTTGGAGATGACGCGCCATCCCTGCGGTGCGAGGACGTCGAAGTCGACGTGGGCCTTGAGGTCGGGCTGCTCGAAGACCGTGTACATACGTCGGGAATCAGCGGCCTCGAAGTGGGTGTAGAGGTACACCTTGCCGTCGGCCGGGTCGACAAAGCGGTGCAGACCCTGGCCGGTGTGTTGATAGGGCAGCTTGGCGGTGACGACGACGAGATTCTTGCGGTGGGTGCGCAGTCCGTGCAGCTGAATACGGGAGCCGTCGTATTCCGGATCGACCTCCTCGTCATTGACGATCACCGACTCGATCTCGGCGTCGAGCAGGTCCAGGAAGGTGTCGGACTCCTCGGAGGAGAAACGTAACCTGGTGCTGGAGGTGAAGTGGGTGGCCCCATCAGCGTCGGCGCCACGCACGTCAACGCGGACGTGGTACCTCTCGACCTTGATGATCTCAGACCGGTGACGGGCTTCCTCGCGGGTCAAATTCGTCGAACTCACACCACCAGAGTATGGCAGTGGCGCGTGCCATGAGCATCCAAACCGAGCAGTTCCTCCGGATGAAGCTGCACCTCGAACCGATCAGGGTGTCTCATGTCCGCTGTTGACGGGTACGAGCCGGCGGGCAAGGGCAGCCGTGTCAGGGTAGGTCATCCAGCGATTCCTTTGGACAATCGACCTGCTGGACGGTCACCCCATGGGCCACGTCATACACCCGACACGCAACCGAGGATGCCGATTTTCCCGCGTCAGGTGGCAGCAGGGAGCCAGACCTCATATGCCTATACAGGTCGACACGAAACCGAGTCCCCCGACGCCAACGCACCACCCAATGGCCGCCAATAGAGATGTCTGTCGGCATGGTCTCGCTGAACCATGTCTGCGCGGCGTCCGCACGCGCAGTAGGAGAGATGAGCCCCCGTGAACCCAGCTCCTTGCGCAGCGCATCGGGCACGGCATAGTCGGCGCATTTCGCGGCATCCTCATCCGTCTCAGACTGGATCGTGCTGCAACCCGCCACACCGAAACAGAGCAACACGCACGAAGTCATGACGGCCACGAACCGAGGACCCCTCATCGGCGCCCCTTCAGTTCTCGCACAGCAGCCGCACGCCGCTCAGGTAAGTAAGCATTTATGGTACCAGCGCCTCCTGAAGCATCCACGTGATCGACCATGTCGAAATGGCTCTGCAACCGTCCCACCTCGGGTGAAGTCGGCCCCTTCGCGAGGTAGATCAAGGACTGGTCAGGCACCTTGAGATGTCCACCCCAGGCCAGGACCCCTCGAGACTCAGCAACGATATCCTCCAGCACAACGATCTCATCGGGGAAAAGATCACCCGTTGACCCGTAGGGAAGAAAGCTCTCACGAAACAGGAAGGCCGTCCCGGACAGAAGGTTGGAGCGTTGCGGTGAGGCAACATTCCGATCATGCTGGAGCCCTGCCACGTCACCGGGACGCAATGAGACAAGTTCGTAGTTGATGCGCCTCAAAGCGTGCAGTAGCACGACCGACGGTGCACCGGTCGTCAGAGTCACGTCGATCCCTGCACCCTCGACCGTCTGCGCAGCAGCAGCGGCACCGATCGGCCAGTCGTTGACGCTGCGCATCCCAGACCATCGTTGCGCGCGGGAAGGCTGGATGGGCGATGCCGGGACCTGTGGCAGGGCAAAGGCTTCGGGTGCCAGAGCGACCGCTAGTCCACTTGCGGCCATACCACCCAGCAGGGCACGACGGGGAATCTTGTGGGAATTGCGTGTCATCGCCGCGCTCCTTTCACGCGCTTTCCGCCAGCTGGCTGACAATTTTGGCGAAACCTTCAAAAAATGGGGACAATTTCTCCGACGGCAGTACTTCCGGCAACAGAGCTTTATCTCTAATCTGCATCTCCACCGCTGCTACTTGCAATTTGTGTAGGACGGAATCGGATGAATCGAAAAACATAGCCCGAGCCGATTTCTCAACAGAATCGGACGACGAGTTGAACCGCAGTTGGTAGAAGTCGCGGAAGCGGGTCGTGATTGCCTGGCCAGTCACGTATTCTCTCAGCACTGTCTTGAAGGGCCTACCGGCCCGGATTGCCCGACCCAGAAGATATCCATCCACATCTTCGATCATGTCCGAGAAACCGAAGGACGACTCGACGCCGCGATGAGCAAGCCGATCCATACAGAACGCATAGCCCGATGCATAACTCCTCTCATTGTTCATCCAGTCAGCGTAGAAGGTCGAGAGATCACCACCCCAGCCCCCGAAATCGCCTCGGTTCGCATTTTTCTCGTCGCCCCAGCCCATAAGCATGACGGCGTTGGCAGTCGCGGCGAGATGATCCATTGATACGGTCTCATTGTAAATAGGATCCGTGAACGTGATCAGAGGCCAGTGGAATTCGCTCGTAGCTGCCGCAAGCCAGTCCTCATCGGGAGCCCCGAGCAAGACTCTCCAACCTCTGTAGAGACGGGTGTACTTCGGGTGTCGAAGGAACTCCAGCACCCGTTTGTTGATAAGGGCGACGTCACTGGTGCCCCCACCGAATTTCGCCGCCATGTCATGGACCTGGTCAACTTTAGCCAAGGTGTCCTCCAACTTTGACGGTGTATGCCCACCCACTCCATCCGGGCCAATCCCCGGATCAATTTTCGTACGGTGCACATCGCGGTCCAAATCAATTTCCTTGTCCAAGTCAGCAGAGTAGCGGATCTCCTGGATCTGGTTAAATGACCAATTGTATGGGAGGGGGAATCCGAGATTACCGGAGTAGCCCCACGACATCCCCGAGACGAAGGAGCTGACCGTGTAGGTCTGCTCTGACACGCGCGAGCAGACATTGCGGCAACCGTAGACGCCGGCGCGATAGGCATGGCCTCGGCTAGCCAAGGCCGCCTGAACTCCCCGAAAATAGGGGATAATGTTGCTGTCAATCTCAGGATCGGTCGCGTCGTAGTCCACCGCGAAGTAGACAATGGCACCTGGGTTGAAACCGTAGTGGACCATACGGTCATGTGCCTTGTTCCCGTGCTCCCACCCAGAGTCGAAAGAGAAATCGATCAGCCGGCGTGAATTGTATTGCCAAATGGGGAACATCCTCATGTTACCAGCGAAGATGGCCTGGAGTTCACCATCTTTAAGTCTCTTGTCTAATTTGCCGCCTGGGGGTTCATCAAGATACCGACCTACCACCGTATAACCCGATTTGACTAGCGAATGCGCAAGCGACTCAGTGATTGTGAATCGCGTATCACATGCATGAGCCGTGCGATTTGGGTCGCCCGTAGATACCAGTAATTGACACCAAGTAGCGTAGTCCACGTGATTAGTAACGGGTAGCAGGCTGAACGCCTGAAATGCCCGGATGTACGATGCCAACTTGTCATCGAACTCATGCTTGAACACCGTATGAACCATGCTGCCTCTACCGCTTGGGACAGCACCGTTGAAGACGCAGGCCGCAGACAGCAACTCAACAAGAACGCCACTATCACCGGGCTTCAAACTATGGGCTGCCAACTGCCGTTGGGTCGCCGGCCCGAAATTCCCATTCACCGAGGCGTCCGCTATCCCAAAAATCAGACTGGAGGGCCTTCATTAGTAATTTCTGAACGTCACGTGAATAATGTCCCTCCGTAGGGATAAGCGTTGCAAAACTACGCCGCCAATAACGGCCATTCAACCACTGCTGGATCTTACGAACTTCCGGATCACCTCCGGCGACTAGGACGTAAGCATCCATTGTGAGCAAGGCCTTGAACAGTTTAGCATTCAGTCTATCCTGCTTCCCAATACCCATGTTGTCGGTCATGGCGTACAAGGAACCCGCCACTGCATCCTGCTGCGGCCCAAGGGGAGGTGAGCTCTTCCAAATCCCATCGAAATTCCCGCCGGGATAGCCCTTGCAGTAGAAGGCGCACTTGATGATATTGACGATGTTCTTGTTCCGCTCGCCTGACCCGACACCACCACGGGCATCCACCTTGGACATCGTGGTCGGACCGAACGCATGCGACAGTTTCTGGATTCCCAACTCGTGCTGCAAGCCTTCGGTAAGCGAGTACATCGTCGCCCAGTTCGTCTTGCCGTTCTCGGGGCACCGCTCATACCCTGCAACCCCCGAGTAGGTCGTGTTGACCCACCTCTGGGCATCCAGCACCCGCTCGTCCATACATACCCTATCTGTGCTAGCCGTAGGCTACCTAATTTTAATTATTACGATCTTCATGTTTCTAAACCAACCCTCGAACACGGATAGAATACAAACACGCCCTCGTAAATCAGAGTATAGCATCTTTGCCCAGATACGAAGCTAAGATCCCCCATAGTCGAAGCCCTTCCAGACAACTGCGGGATCAAAATCGTCATGGTTACTCGGAACCGAGGATCACCTCGATCCCCGGGGGCACCCGCGATCGCGCGACGCACCGCCATCAACAGGGTACTATCCAGGGCGAGCGTGTCTTGATCGACGACCTCGCCCAGTTCGAGGGCATAAGCGTGATCGGTGTCAATGAATATTGCATGAAGAACACATCATCGTGGACATCACGCCTACCCGACATAGCCTCGCATCATTCTACTGGTCCTTAGCCGTGTGCCTTCACACAATACCGTAGTCAGGCCGGTAATCACAACGGCAACAAGCCAGCCGTGATCATCGACCAAAAGGGACTCACTAAGCCTCACCCAAGCATGAGTCGAACTTGAGCAAGCCGAGTGCCCTGCTGAACCAGCTCACAAAGCATCGTCGGCGCTTTGATGAACCACCGGTCACCAATCGCGTATATACGAAAGGGCAAACCATTAAGAGTCCACGGCCGATGTTCTGTCATCGGATGGGGCAAGGCCTGCAAAACGATCGCCGGACGTCTGGCGGCGGAGGAACGCAAAGACGCCCTCGTCGAGAGATCAGCACAGATGTACGGGGGCAGCTGCATCAACGACGCGTGCGTACCCACCAAGGACCTCATCGACTCGGCATCCAAGCGGGACAGCGCGACCCCATCTCCTACTTCACCTCAGCCGTCGCCGACCGAGACGCCCTCATCGCCGCATTGAACCGCGCCAACCATGCCATGCTGAAAGGCAAAGTACTCCTCCTTGAGGGGGGGTGGCCAGCTTCACCGAGCCTCACGGTGTGAAGGTGTCTGGTGGCAGCTAGCAGATCCCCCGCCACCGAGGACCTCCATCTTGAGGCCGCCGGAGTGGCAACCGACGAGCGCGGTTACATCACCGTCGACGACCAACTACGCACCAATGTCGATGGGGTCTACGCAGTCGGTGACGTCAATGGCGGCCCACAGTTCACCTACGTCTCCCTCGACGACAACCGGGTGCTGTGGGACACCCTTCACGACGGGCCGCGTCGTCGCAATGATCGGGTAGCCGTCCCGACGACGACCTTCCTCGACCCGCCGCTGTCCCAGGTGGGCATGACGATGCGTCAAGCCCGACAATCCGGCCTCAACGTCCTCGTGGCCACCAAGGACGTCGCCACGATCGCTGCCATGCCACGCCCCAAGATCGTCGGACAAACTGAGGGCCTCATCCGAGTTCTCGTCAATGCCGACGACCACACCATCCTGGGAGCGACCCTGTGGTGCATTGATTCGCAGGAACTGGTCAACCTCGTCGGTCTGGCCATGCGGCTGGGAGCCCGCTACGAGACGCTGCGTGACGGCATCTGGACCCACCCGTCGTCGACCGAGGCCTTCAATGAAGTGCTCGGAGTCCTCGAGCCTCTCACCAAAGAAATGATCGAAGTCCAGTCATTTTGACCTTGACTACTCAGTCAAAATGACTGGACTTCGATCGGTTCGACCTCAGGAGGCCTGGGGAGCCGAGACGACCTCAGGTTTGAGGTTTCCGGTCTCGACCTTGACGACGCGACCGGCCTTGTCAACGGTCACCTTGGCACTCATGGCTGCGGCCAGATTGATGCGCTGCCACCCACCCGAGGAGGAGTCGAGGGCATACCCGGCATCGATTTCGGTGGCGGCCAGCACCTGACGGCGCTGGGCATCGGAGAGGGTCGGGAAAGTAGTGTCCAACAGGTTCTCGGCACCAGCCGGGACGACCGGAACGGTAGTGGCGGGGGCCGGGCCACCATAGGCAGAAGCCTTGTAGAAACCGTAGGTCATGCGGGCGCGATAGGCCTTAAGGGCCGAGGCGCGATCGACCACCGGCGTCGTGGACACCGAGTCGGTGAAGGTGTTGTAGTAGCCCTTCTTGTCGTTGGCACCCACGTTTTCGATGCATGCCTGCACAGTGTCGCCATGGCCGTCGGCCTCACAACGGCCAGTGAGGTATGCCGTAAGCTCGGTGCGAGCGGCCTTGAGGGAGGCAACGTACAACCTATTCGCGGTCAGCGCAGCGGACACGTTGCTGTGACCCTCGATTCGCCCACCCATGATGTCCATCGGGTAGTGCACGCCGAGCACGGCGCGATTGTTGCCGGCCTCGGACGCGCGGGTGAGGATCTCCGGACCCAGCTCGGGCAAGATCTCGGCCATCGCCAAACCATAGGCATAGGCAGCAGTGGTGTGGCCCGACGGGAAAGCCTGGCTGACGGTCAGATTGGTGCCCGAGGCCCCGTCCATCAGGTCGTAGCCAGCAGTAAGGAGGGCCCGTCCACCCCTCCTGTGATTCACGTCGATCCGGCTTGGTACCCGCGCAATGGCAAGGCTTTTCTTAAGGCCACGCAGATTGTTCGGATTCCCGGAATCGGCAAAGCTGCGATCAGCAAGGTAGGGGCGCGGGTAATTGAAGTACTTCTTGGCAGGCCCGGTACCCTTCTTCGTCACTTCCTGGAACCCTGTCGACCACAGAAACCGGGCAACGTGGGTGAGGCTGCAGGAGCGAACATTCGCCGGGGTGCACTGGGCGAGCCCCTCGGCAACGTACTTACTGAGCACCGGGCCGAGGGAATCGTTATCTTCTTGCAACGGATCCGTGAACATCGTCGCATCGCGTAGGGCACGCCACTGTTGGGATCTGCCCTGTCGGTCAGCGGCTTGGTTCGCCTCGTCAACCCCGGCCTTGTTGAGCTGCTCAACGCCCTCGTCGTTGCGAGCCAAGATCTTCGAGCCTTGCGGGGTGACGTCACCACGAAAGGCAGTGTCGAAGTTATGCTTGTCGAACGGTTTGGGGGTCCAGTAGCGGTTGTACTCGCTCAAAAGGGCGACGTGCGGATCTGCGGATTCATCGGGTTGGGCCGCCTGGGCGGGACTCACCCCCACACTGCTGACAAGGGCCGTCGCGCAGGCAAGACCCAGGACAGAGGTACGAAGAGCTTTCACCGGATAACTCCTGACGCGGTACATGGCCGTAACGGCTGCAACGAATAGACGGCACAAAAGTTAGAAATCCTGATATGTCGTATCAGGCGCTGTATCCCTTCGGAGGAATGAGCGTGGCCATCTGATCGAAGCTCAGCTTGTAGGTCGGTGTACCGGCAAATCCAGCCGGATCAGCAACCAACACCTCCCGGGTGTCAGGGTTGTAACCGACGATCGTCAGGTAGTGGTAGATCGTGTCACTCGGATAGCCCGGCGGATGATTGTTGGCTGGGGCGACGATGTTGGCGACGATGGCGTAGCCCTTGTCGATGTCCGTCGTGATGTCGTGCCACAACAGATCCTTCTGATCCTGGGTCGGCGGATCATTGGGCATGTACTTGTTCTCGTACCACTGCGGATTGAGGTGGTTGTTGAGCACGCTCGTCACCAGCGAGATGTCGTTGGTGCCGTTCTCGGTGGTTCCGAGCTCGTTGGCCATCTGCTGCTGACTGACATTGACGCCACGAGCTGACAGCGCGATCCGGGTCGAGGCCGGGCCACACCACCAACTGGTGGCCTGGTACTCGAAGTTGATATTGACGGTATGAAATCCGTGCGCGGCGGCATCGGCAATCTGGCCGTTGGCGACATCAGCGGCAGATGCTTGGGCCTGGACGGAAGCGACCTTGGCCACCTGAGGCTGGTTGGCTGGTTGCGAGCCAGCCTGGGCCGTCACCGCAGCGGGGCCAGCCCCGACCGCGAGCACCGCCAGACCGATGACGGCACCGCGCCGTAGCCTGTTGATCGTGGAGATCATAAGATCTTCCCTTCACTTGTGATGTGTCACAGGAGCGGTTTTCGGCGGGGTTCTCCAGCCGAACAGTCGTCACCGAGGGGGCGCCAACCGGTCGCCCCCTCGGTGACGCCGGGGCCTCAGCGGCCGGCGCGGTAATCGTTGAGAAGTTCGACGGACAGGTTGTACCAGTTGTCGTAACGGTCAGGGTATGCGGAACGCTGCACGGCCTGGGCCAGCTGACCGGGGTTCATGGTCTGCCAGCCAGGCTGCTGAATGACACCAGGGTTACTTCCGAAGGAGTTGATTCCATAGAAGGACTGGGCAGCGAAGACCGGGTCCATGATCTGCTCGACGGACCCCCAGCCGGTGGACGGGCGCTGCTGGAACAGACCGACGGAATCGCGGTCACCGTAGTTGAGATTGCGCAGGCTGGACTCCTGCATGGCAGCCATGATCGCGGCGTGAATGGCATTGTCCTTACCAGCAGGATCGATGGCATTGGATTCTTCAGCAACACGAATGATGGTGTAGGCATTCTGACGTTGCTCAGCGGTCAGGCTTGCAGCCGAGACGCTGGATGTGGAGGCTGCAGGAGCTGCCTGAGCCACCGTGGAGGCGGCCACACCGGCTCCCGTCAGCGCCATGGTGAGAGCCGCGGCCGAACCGACCAGTCGTGCCGTTGTTTTCCCGAACATGTCGTCACCTTTCGTCGACGTCAATCAGCACATTACGGTCGCCGGTCTCATCGTCAACGGATCCCCATCAATGAATGACACCATTGTCGTCTTGAAGGCTAGTTCCATTGCCAGAGGAACTTCTAACCATGATCACGACCCATGAGGAATTGGGGAAATGCCACCATGAGATTTCCCCTGTCGCCATGATCATAAAGACATTGCACAATTCAGACAAAGAACTTCACACGGCTACGGATCAGGACATGCCCGAGGATGAGCCGTTCGCCGTGAGTGAACCAACACCTGTCCGAAAGGGCACCTCACTCTGTTCGATCGAACTATGTGATCGTCCCAGTCCCCCGATGGGCATGGTGCCGGCTCTCCCCATACCCTTGACCCCATGAGTGATGCCGCGCGAAGTGATTCCGCCCCCACCGGTCCCGTCCTCGCCGTCGACGCCGGACAATCCAGCACCCGTGTCCGCTGCGAGCCGGGCCCTTGGGGCCCAGGTTGGATGGTCACCTCGTCCGGTGTGCGTACTGCCCTCCCCCTCGCCTCGCAATTTGCGACCGTCATGGCTGACGTCGTGACAGCCCACCCCGAAGTCACCGGATCCGACTGCACGGTGACCATCGGGTCATCGGGAGCCCGCGACGACGAGGATCCCGTTCCCGTCCTGGAGGCACTCAAACCCTACGGTGTCGGTCGGGTACTGCTGGCCCATGACTCCATCACCTCCTACCTGGGCGCCCTGGGCGACCAGCTGGGGGTCGTCACGGCAGCCGGAACCGGCGTCATCACGCTGGCCGTCGGCCACCACGATGTCGCCCGCGTCGACGGCTGGGGTTACGTCATCGGCGATGCCGGATCGGCGTTCTGGCTGGGCCGCCATGCCCTCGACGCCGTCATGCGCGCCCACGACGGTCGTGGCGAACAGACGATCCTCAGCGAGACCATCGGCGGAGATTTCGACGACATCGAGGCCGCCTACCTGGAACTCCACGCCGATCCACTCATGGTCTCGCACATTGCCGCCTACTCCGCCAAGGTGACCGCCGCCGCGGAAGGGGGCGATCACGTCGCCCGTGACATCTGCGTGCGTGCGGCCCACGAGCTGGCTCACTCATCCATCACGGGACTGCGCCAGACCCATCTGACCGACGAGGACAGCCCTGCCATCGGCCTGCTGGGGGGAGTCATGAGGTCCCGCCTCATCCATGCGGCGATCGTCGAGAAGATCTCCGTGGCCATGCCGGGAGCGCGCATCGTCGAACCTCTCGGAGAGGGCCTCGACGGGGCCGCAGCCCTGACGGCCGTCAGCCCTGATTCCCCGCTCGGCCAGCGTATCCACGTCGCGCAGTGACGACAGCGTCCGCGACTGCACAGTTCTGACGACACGACGACGGGGTGACCGCATGAGGACCACCCCGTGACACATGTCCGGGAAACCCGGACACCCCGTCTCCTATAGCTGGGCTGACAAGAAGGTCAGCAGGGAGCGGAAGAATTCCAGCCCGTCGGTGCCAGCCCCGGTGAGCTCCTCGACAGAATGCTCCGGGTGAGGCATCAGACCGACGACATTACCCGCCTCATTGGTGATGCCAGCGATGTCGTGAGCCGAACCATTCGGATTGGCGGTGTAGCGGAATACGACCTGGTTGTTGGCCTCCAGAGCTGCCAAGGTCGCATTGTCGGCAACATAGTTGCCCTCGCCATGCTTGGCGGCGATTCGAATGCGCTGGCTGGGACGGAAGGCGCAGGTCCACACGGTGTCAACGCTGGCGACCTGAAGCTGCTGCACCGAGCAGTGGAAACGCCGCTTCTCGTTGCGCATCAGGGCGCCAGGCAGCAGGTGAGACTCGCAGAGCACCTGGAATCCGTTGCAGATGCCGAGCACAGGAAGACCAGCTTCCACCGCTTCACGAATGGAGGACATCACCGGCGAGGCTGCAGCCAGGGCGCCCGAGCGCAGATAGTCGCCGTAGGAGAACCCTCCCGGAAGGACGACGGCGTCAACCCCGGCCAGATCCGTCGAGGCGTACCACAGCGGCACGGGCTCAGCCCCGGCCAGGCGAACAGCCCTTGCGGCATCCTGGTTGTCAAGGGTTCCGGGGAAGGTGACGACTCCGATACGTGTCATCGTCAGTCCTCCACGCGCACGTCGAAGGACTCGATGACGGTGTTGGCCAGCAGCTCGGAGGCGACCTGACGGATCTCGTCGAGACGATCCTCCAGCCCCTCACCGGTGATTTCAAAACGCTTGCCCTGGCGCACCGTCAGGCCGTCATGGCCGAGCCGGGCGAACACCGACGTGATGGCCTTGCCCTGGGGATCGAGGATCTCGGGCTTGGGCATGACCTCCACCACTACACGTGACATGCCACCAATCCTATCGGCACTACGGGGATCCGGCTCGTCGGGGACATCGACTGCGTCAGGAACACTGGCATCGGGAGCAACGACGGGAGTCGACATCGCACCCTGAACAGGCCCGACACCACCTTCCGGCGGAAGCACGGAATCAGACGACTGTTCAGCATCCGAGACGGCGACGACGTCATCCTGGGGCATCTGCCCGCCGGTCAGACGCGCCCACGCCTCCTCATAGCGACGGCTGGTGGCCTCGACGACCTCCGCGGGCAGAGCCGGGGGCTCCTCGTCGCTGGACCGATCCCATCCCGACTCCTTGGTGAGCCAGTCACGCACGTACTGCTTGTCGAAGGAGTCGGCGCTCTTACCGGGCTGCCAGGTCTCCGCGTCCCAAAACCGCGAGGAGTCAGGGGTGAGGACCTCGTCAGCGAGGACGATGGTGCCATCGGCGCGACGGCCGAATTCGAACTTGGTGTCGGCGAGGATGATGCCGCGCTCACGGGCGATCTCCTCGGCTCGCTGGTAGATCCGCAGCGAGAGGTCGTGCAGTTGGGCGGCGACCTCAGGACCAACGAGTTTCACCAGGTGCAGGTAGTCGATGTTCTCGTCATGCTCACCCTGGGGAGCCTTGGCCGCCGGGGTGAAGATGGGCTCCTCGAGCCGGGAACCATCCTGCAGCCCCTCAGGCAGGCGGATTCCGCACACCGCGTGATTGCGCTGGTATTCGGCCCAGCCGGAACCCGTCAGGTAACCACGCACCACGCATTCAACGGGGAACATCTCCAGTTCCTCGACGATCATGGCTCGTCCGGCGACCTCAGTGGGAACATCCAGACTGACGAGATGGTTATCGACGATGTCGGCCAGTTGGTCGAACCACCACAACGACACGTTCGTCAGGATTGCTCCCTTCCCGGGAACCCCCGGGGTCAGGACGTGGTCGTAGGCGCTGATCCGGTCAGTGGCAACCATGAGAAGGCGGCCCGGCTGATCGGGGAGGCGATAAAGGCGACGGACCTTGCCCTCAGCCAGCAACGGGAGTTCGAGGTGCGGAGTGACCATGGGGGCATCATGCCACGGTTGTGGGCCCTGACGACACAGAGAGCCCTGATTCGCCTCTAACATAGGCATTGACTATGGCGAACCTATCAGTGATAGTGTTGAACTATCACTTCGTCGACCAGAGAGGACTCATCATGAGTCTCATCAACACCAAGATCGTCCCCTTCAAGTCCAACGCCTTTCGCAATGGGGACTTCATTGAGGTCTCCGACGCCGACATCAATGGCAAGTGGGCCATCTTCTTCTTCTACCCCGGTGACTTCACCTTCGTCTGCCCGACCGAGCTGGGTGACCTCGCCGACCACTACGAGGAGCTGCAGGCGATGGACGTCGAGGTGTTCTCGGTGTCCACCGACTCGCACTTCGTCCACAAGGCCTGGCACTCCGACTCCGACACCGTCGGCAAGGTCAACTACACGATGATCGGCGACCCGAACCTCCAGCTGACCCGCAACTTCGACGTCGAGCGCGAGGGAGCCGGGCAGGCCGACCGCGCAACCTTCCTCGTCGATCCCGACGGCGTCATCCAGTTCTACGAGCTGACCGCTGAGGGCATCGGACGCAACGCCACCGAGCTGGTCCGCAAGGTCAAGGCCGCCCAGTACGTCTACACCCACCCCGGCGAGGTCTGCCCCGCCAAGTGGGAAGAGGGATCTGACACCCTCGCCCCGTCGATCGACCTCGTCGGCAAGATCTGAGCTCCGACCCGAGCACCTGCCGCAGGGGCGATCGTCCCTGCGACGGATCCCCGGACCGGCACGTCCATATCCCCCTACTTCCCCACCCAGGAGAATCATGCTTGACAACGCCCTGACCACCCAGCTCAAGACCTACCTCGAGATGGTGCGCGAGCCCATCGTCCTGGTGCCCTCTCCCTACCGGGGAGACGACGCCACCAAGGCATCGAAGTCGGCCCAGATGGACGAGTTGCTCGCCGAGATCGCCACCCTGTCGGACAAGGTGAGCGTCGGCGACCCCGTCGACAACGAGCGGACCCCGTCCTTCGCCATCACCTCTCCAAGCTCCCAGAGCGACATCCGCTTCGCCGGTCTGCCGATGGGCCACGAGTTCACCTCCCTGGTGCTGGCCCTGCTCCAGGTCGGTGGCCACCCCGTCAAGGAGGAGCAGTCCCTCATCGACGCGGTGCGGGCAGTCAAGGGGGAACACCACTTCGTCACCTACATGTCGCTGACCTGCCAGAACTGCCCGACGGTGGTTCAGGCCCTCAACGCGATGGCCGTCCTCAACCCGAACATCCATCACACCGCCGTCGAGGGTGGCACCCACACCGACGAGGTGGAGGCCAAGGGCATCGCCTCGGTGCCGGCCATCTACCTGGACGGCGAGGACTGGGGCTCGGGCCGCATGGACATGGCCGAGATCCTCGAACGTCTCGATGCCAACGCCGTTCAGGGAGCCAAGGAGAACCTGTCCGAGCGCGATCCGTACGACGTGCTCGTCGTTGGCGCTGGCCCTGCTGGTGCCGCCGCTGCCGTCTACGCCGCCCGCAAGGGTATTCGCACGGCGATGGTGGGGTCTCGAGTCGGCGGCCAGGTACTCGACACCGAGGCCATCGACAACCTCGTCTCCGTGCCTCACACCACTGGCCCGAAGCTGGCCGACGCCCTGCGGGCCCACGTCAATGGCTACGACATCGACGTCATCGAGCGTCAGACCGCCAGCACCCTGGAGACTGCCGACGGCATGACGACGGTGCGTCTGACTGACGGCGACCTGCGTGCCCGCTCGGTCGTCATCGCGACTGGTGCTCGCTGGCGCAACCTCGGCGTTCCCGGTGAGGAGGAGTACCGCACCAAGGGTGTCACCTACTGCCCGCACTGCGACGGCCCACTGTTCAAGGGCAAGAGGGTCGCCGTCGTCGGTGGTGGAAACTCCGGAATCGAGGCGGCAATCGACCTGGCCGGCGTCGTCGACCACGTCACCGTCGTCGAGTTCCTCGACGTTCTCAAGGCCGACGACGTGCTGCTGCGCACCCTCAAGTCGCTGCCGAACATCGACGTCATCACATCGGCCCGCACCACTCAGATTCTGGGCGACGGCTCCAAGGTGACGGGACTGGAGTACGAGGACCGCACCAGCGGCGAGGTCAAGACCATCGAGCTGGCTGGCGTCTTCGTCCAGATCGGCCTGCTGCCCAACACCGAGTGGCTGGAAGGCGCCGTGGAGCGCACTGGCCGCGGCGAGGTCGTCATCGACGAGCGCGGTGGCACCTCGGTGCCCGGCGTCTTCGCTGCCGGTGACTGCACCACCCAGCCCTACAAGCAGATCATCATCTCGATGGGTGCTGGCGCGACGGCAGCACTCGGGGCCTTCGACTACCTCATTCGTCAGAACCCCGCGCAGAACTGAGTCCGCGTGAACCTTCGTGATCTGAGATATCTCGTCGCCCTAGCCGAAGAACACCACTTCGGTCGGGCGGCGGGGGCGTGCGGCGTCAGTCAACCGACCTTGTCGACCCAGATCCACCGACTCGAGAATGAGCTCGGTGTGCCGCTGGCCGTCAGGGCGGGACGACGCATCGAGATCACCCCAGTGGGCGAGCGTATCGCCCAGACCGCCCGGGAAATGCTGGTGTTGGCTGACGACATCCGGACCCTGGCCCTGGAGGAGTCCGAGCGGACGACCCGCCAGCTCAAGGTCGGGGTCTTCCCCACCCTGGGGCCGTTCCTGCTGCCACGCATCATCGCTCGGTTCGACCAGCACGAACCGGGGGTCAACATCCATGTGGTGGAGAAACGCACTGCCAGGCTGCTGGAGGCCGTCCATCAGGGGGATCTCGACGTCGCCGTGGTGGCTGCCCCGGTCGAGGATGAGACCCTGACGGCAATCCCGGTCTTCCGGGAGGAGTTCCTGTTGGTGACGGGGGTTGACGACGAGTTGGCCCACGAAGAGGGGCCGATCGACCCCCACGACGTCTCGACCGATGGGCTCATCCTGATGTCCGAGGGACACTGTTTGCGTGACCAGGTGCTCGAGGTGTGCAGCCCATCTGGCCCGATGCCACCGAATGGCTTGTCGGCAGGGTCCCTCGCGACCATCCGCGAGCTGGTGTCAGTGGGGGCAGGACGAACGTTGATGCCACGCAGCGCGGTGTCGGCACCCAAGCCGAAGGACCCCCGCATCGTCGTCCGAGAGTTCACCCGACCCCGACCTCACCGAGACATCGTGGTGTGTGGCAGGCCTGCAGCCATGACACGTCCATCAGTCCTGACCCTGATCAACATCCTTCGGGATCTCCCCGGCGACATCGTCGAGCCGCTGGGCGTCGATGGGGCGACGTTATGCTCCCATGGTCTGGGGAACTGAGGGTCCGAACCCAACCCACTCCCCCATTGCCGCTCGTCAACTGCGCCAGATTTTATGGCGTAGGTGAGGCACAACTGGCGCAGATGTGGAAAGGAGGGCCGACTCAGCGAGCCGGCCCTCCCGTAGTACTCAGATCACCGCGTCACAGCACCAGACCAGGCAGGTAGCTGGCAGCCTCGGGGTATTCCCGGACGATGTCCTCGACCTTGGCGCACAGCGCCTCGACCTGGTCCTGAGCCCCACCAGTGAGATCCAGCGGCGATGAGACCAGGCCGCGCAACTGCTCCTTGGTCAGCGGGATCCGCGGGTCGGCAGCCAGACGGGCGAAGAGATCGTTCTCGGTCGTGCCGGTCTCACGCATCTCCAGGGCGACGGCCACGGCGTGCTCCTTGATGGCCTCGTGAGCGTCCTCGCGACCGACGCCAGCGCGGACGCAAGCCATCAGGATCTTCGTCGTCGTCAGGAAGGGCAGGTAACGCTCCAACTCGGCCTCGATGACGGCCGGGAAGGCGCCGAAGTCGCCGAGGATCGTCAGGAAGGTCTCGAAGGCCCCGTCAATGGCGTAGAAGGAATCCGACAGAGCGACGCGACGCACCACGGAGCAGGAGACGTCGCCCTCGTTCCACTGCACACCGGCCAGACCGGTGACCATGGTGAGGTATCCGCGCAGGACGACGAGGAAACCGTTGACGCGCTCGCAGGAGCGGGCATTCATCTTGTGCGGCATCGCCGAGGACCCAACCTGGCCAGGCTTGAACCCCTCGGTGACGAGCTCGTTGCCGGCCATCAGGCGGATTGACGTCGCCAGGTTCGACGGCCCCGACAGCACCTGCACCAGCGTCGAGATGACCTCGAAGTCCAGGGATCTCGGGTAGATCTGGCCGGTCGAGGTCAGCACCTGGTTGAAGCCGAGGTGATCGGCGACCCGATGCTCGAGATCGTCAAGCTTGGAGTCATCCCCACCGAGCAGGTCGAGCATGTCCTGGGAAGTTCCCATCGGCCCCTTGATTCCGCGAGCCGGATACCGCTCGATGAGCTCGTTGACGTGCTCCCACGCCACCAACATCTCGTCGATGGTGGTCGCGAACCTCTTGCCCAGGGTCGTCACCTGGGCAGCAACGTTGTGGGACCGACCAGCGATCGGCTGATCCGAGTACTGGGCAGCCAGTCGGGACAGCTGGTTCAGGGTGGCGACCATCTTGTCGCGCACCAACTTCAGCGACTCCAGCACCTGCATCTGCTCGATGTTCTCGGTGAGGTCGCGGCTCGTCATGCCCTTGTGGATGTGCTCATGACCGGCCAGGGCGTTGAACTCCTCGATCCGAGCCTTGACGTCGTGTCGTGTGACGGCCTCACGCTCGGCGATCGAGTCCAGATCGACGTTGTCGAGAACAGCCTGGTAGTCGGCCAACACCTGCTCGGGATCGTCGCCCCCAAAGCTGACGCCGAGGTCCGCCTGGGCCTCGAGGACGGCCAGCCATAGCCTGCGCTCGGCACGGATCTTGTTCTCCGGCGTCCAGATGGAGCGCATCGCCGAAGAGGCGTAACGGGTGGCAAGGATGTTGGGAACGCTCATGAATTCTCCCCGTCTGTCGGGTTGCTGGGATTGTTCTCGGATTGGGGCGCGAGTTCGTCGGCCATCTCGTCGACGGCCTCGAGCTCAGCTGCGTGAAGGGCAATGTCAGTGCGGTGGAACCCGCCACTCACCTCGAGCTGGTTAACCCTGCTGTAGGCATCAGTACGGGCCCCGGCAAGGGTCTCACCATGGCCAAGCACCACGAGGACGCGGCCACCGCTGGTGACCAGCCCATCCCCCTCGATACGAGTTCCGGCGTGCAGGACGTCCTCGTCATCGACCGGAGCGACAACTCGGCGTCCCTTCACCGGAGATGCAGGATACCCCTCGCTCGCCATGACGACACCGACGGCAGCTCCGCGGCGGAACCGCAGGCCATCTGTTCCGGACACGTCTCCGCGGGCGGCGGCCTGCATGATCTGTGCCAACGGGGACTCCAGCATGCTGAGCAGTGGCTCGGTTTCCGGGTCGCCGAAGCGAACGTTGAACTCGACGACCTTCGGACCGTCAGAGGTCAAGGCCAGCCCCACGTACAGCAGACCGATGAACGGGGTGCCGCGATCTCGCATGGCTGACAGTGTCGGGGAGATCACCGTGTTCGACACTGTCTCGACAAGGTTGTCAGACGCCCATGGCAATGGCGTGTACGCGCCCATTCCGCCAGTGTTGGGACCGACCCCGCCATCACCAACCCGCTTGAAGTCCTGGGCCGGCTGCATGGGGAGAGCACGCTCGCCGTCACAGATCGCGAAAAGGCTCACCTCGGGGCCGTCGAGGTACTCCTCGATGACCACCTGGTGGCCAGAATTGAGGCACTGCTCGGCATGGGCCAGGGCCTCGTCACGGTCCTCGGTGACGACAACTCCCTTGCCACCTGCGAGCCCATCATCCTTGACGACGTGGGGAGCCCCGAATTCGTCGAGGGCTGCACCCACCGAATCGAGGTCACCGCAGGATCGAGATGCGGCGGTGGGAACACCGGCAGAAGCCATGACCTCCTTGGCGAAGGCCTTCGAGCCTTCCAGCCGAGCAGCCTCGGCACTCGGACCGAAGCAATCGATCCCTGCGTCGCGCAGGGCGTCTGCCACCCCCGCGACCAACGGGGCCTCCGGGCCGACGACGACAAGGTCGGCCGCAACCTCGCGGGCAAGGGCGACGACGGCGTCCTTGTCGCACGGGTCGATGGGATGGTTCGTGGCGAAGGATGCCGTTCCGGGGTTACCGGGGGCGGCATGGACGGCAGCGACCTGTGGGTCTCGGTGGCATGCCAGAGCGAGGGCATGCTCGCGACCACCAGATCCGAGGACGATAACAGTCATGCTGGACACGACCTCAAGAGTAGAGGGTGCTCCCGACCGTTTCCCGATCGGTCTTATTCCTCCCCGGCATCGGAGCGGAACACTGCATCGTCAGCTCTCAGTCGATGAGGTCGTTGAGCATGATGGACTGGTCACGACCGGCACCAACACCGATACCGGAGATCCGTGTACCGACGAGCTCCTCGAGACGACGCACGTAGGCCTGGCAGTTGCGCGGCAGATCCTCGAAGGAACGGGCCTTCGAGATATCCTCGCTCCAGCCATCCATGAACTCGTAGACCGGCTTTGCGTGATGCAGGTCGGACTGGGTGACGGGCATGACGTCGGTGCGCTCGCCCTCGACCTCGTAGGCCACACAGACCGGGATGCGATCCCAGCCGGACAGCACGTCGAGCTTGGTGAGGAACAGGTCCGTCACCGAGTTGATCATGACAGCCTGCTGCACCAGCGGGGCGTCGAACCAACCACAGCGACGCGGACGTTTCGTCGTCACGCCGTACTCGCCGCCCTCACGGCGCAGGCGCTCGCCGTCCTCGTCAAACAGCTCGGTCGGGAACGGACCCTCACCAACGCGGGTGGTGTAGGCCTTGGCGATGCCGACGATGCGATCGATGCGCGTCGGCCCGACTCCCGAACCGGTGCAGGCGCCTGCAGCGATGGGGTTGGACGAGGTGACGTACGGGTAGGTGCCGAAGTCGACGTCGAGATGGTGGGCCTGGGCTCCCTCGAAAAGCACGACCTTGCCCTCGTCGAGACCCTTGTTGAGCACGCGCGCGACGTCAACGACATAAGGACGGATGCGCTCGGCATGAGCCAGCAGCCCGTCCGCAACGCGCTCCGGGTCGATGGAGCGGCGGTTGTAGATCTTCACCAGGATCTGGTTCTTCTGATCCAGGGAGGCCTCCACCTTCTGGCGCAGGATCGACTCGTCGAACAGATCCTGGACACGGATGCCCATGCGGTTGATCTTGTCGGAGTAGGCCGGCCCGATGCCACGTCCCGTGGTACCGATGCGACGTTTTCCGAGGAAACGCTCGGTCACCTTGTCAAGGGTCTGGTGGTACGGGGTGATGAGGTGCGCGTTGGCGCTGATGAGCGGGTGCGGGATGTCCACACCACGGCTGCGCAGCGTGTCGATCTCATCAGCCAGCACGTCCAGGTTGAGGACGACACCGTTACCGAGGACCGCAGTGGAGTTCGGGTTGAGGACACCGGACGGCAGCAGGTGCATGAAGAACTTCTCGGCACCGACGACGACGGTGTGTCCAGCATTGTTGCCTCCCGAGTACCGCACGCAGTAGTCAACGCGCTCGGACATCTGGTCGGTGGCCTTGCCCTTGCCCTCGTCACCCCACTGGGTACCCATGACGACGATTCCAGGCATCTGTTCCTCCATTTCCTCGCACCGGTGTGCGGGTTGCCTCCAGTTGCAGGGGCACATGCCGCTCTGCAACCAGGCACACTTTACGTGGTCGCTACGACATCAACGGCGTCAGACCGGGGAGCGAAGGGTTTTTCTCCGCTCCACGTGGCCCTTCGTCGTCAATACGTCACGGTCGATCAGGCGACGGTCGCACCGCCCTCACCAATGGCCCCCTCGCCGACATCGTCGCCGTCATCCGGCAGGACCGGGATCTCCAACAGATCGAGGCTTGCCCCCTCAAGAGGCAGACGCGACGCCAGCGGGCCGAAGTGCGGATCACCACGGTGTCCATCAAAGTTGACGCGCTTGTAACCAGCGTCCTCGGCCCAGCTGATAACCGACGACATCGCCGAGGCGACGGCGGCATCGCCTTCAGGTGTGTCGGCCTGCACGGTCTCTGCCACAACCGTCGGGTTCTCGTCGACGAAGACGAAGGCGACGGCTGCCGGCTGACCGTCGATGAGGGCGACCCGGGTGGCGCCCGCGTCGAGGTCCTCGAGCTCCTGCCGCAGCGCCTCGTGAGCGGCCTCGCTGTCATCAACCGGCGACCATGACTCGTGCATCCACACATAGATCTGTTCCCAGAGCGTCTCGAGCACACCAGGGGCCAGGGTGGAGCCCGAAATGGCACCTCCCGGGCCGACGCTGACCTCTGCGAGGGATTCAATGGCCCGGCCGAAGTGGCGACGCGGCAACTCGAATGGCGGGCAGGAAGCGTAAACCTCACCGCCCAGGGAAAGGATGAAATTCTCGGCGTCCGAGCCGACAATGGCCTTGGTGGCCAGGGGCCGCTTCACCCGCTGCTGAATCTGGCGCACCAGGCGGGTGCCGATACGACGCCCACGGGAATCAGGATGGATCTCCACATCAATGAAACGACGGGTACGATGCACCACGGCGAGCCAGGAAACCGCGTACCCGACGATGCGGTCCTCGTGGAGGGCGACCCGGGCGACGACGTCGGGACGATCAATGCGATCGATCAGTGATCCTGGTTCCCCGAAGGTGATCACCTTGACGTCTTCAGGCCGCATGTCGCGGAAAACAACGTGCTCACTCATGTCGCGCTCCTGACTCTGACGACGACTTTGACGTCGCTGTGTCCCCATTCTGTCGCCTTTTGCGAGCCCGCGTCGACCAGGGAGGTTATCCGGTGCCAAGATCATGCAGGTCATGACATGATTAGCGGCATGTCAGACCCGAAGGATGTCGTCCACCTGGCCGATAACCTCAACCCTGCGGCGCAGCGGATGTTTGAGTGGATTCTCTCCTCGGACCTGACCCCCGGAGATCCCATTCCGATCGAGCAGGATTTGGCGACTCAGTTCGGTATGGCGCGCGGCACTGTTCGTGAGGCGGTGCGGGAATTGCGGGCGCTGGGAATCCTCGAGGTCCGACGCGGCTTGGGCACCTACCTGTCGACAGCCTCCGCGTCGACGATTCGTCCGGGGCTCGTGTATCGCGGCGTCAAGCAGGTCGGCGCCGACACCGCCGGGAACAGGGACCTCACGGGGTTGCGAGAGATGGTGGAGGTCCGCGCATTGCTGGAGTGCTCGTTGGCAGCCGAGGTGACCGGCTCCATCAGCGCAGCGACCGGTCGCGAACTGCACGCTCTGGCAGCACGCATGGACGACCCCAGGGACTCCGCGTCGGCAGATCGCCAATTCCACCGGACGCTCTACGCCGGTGTGGACAATCAGCTGGCTCGCGAGCTCATTGATGTGTTCTGGGACTCCCTCAACCTCGCCGATCTCCGACTGCCGCCAACCAACACCGTCAAGGCCACCCGTGACGCCCACGACCGCATCGCGGACTGCGTCGTCGGCAACGATCCTGAGGTCAGCCGTGACGCCATGTGGCATCACTTCGATGCCATCCGGGAGCGGCTTGGCGGGGCGCCCACCCAGCGGTAACGCCCACGCACCGCCTTGCCCGGAGCGTGACGAGGGGGCCTGCCTACTGGCAAGCCCTCTGTGACGGCCCATTACTTCAGAGCCTCGCGGAACCAGCCCGTGATCGAGGTCGGGTGGGTGATCGCTGTTCCCACGACGACGGCATGGGCGCCCAGATCCATTGCCCGTCGCGCCTGCTCAGGGGTGTGGATGCGTCCTTCAGCAATGACCGGACGACTACCGTCGAGCCCCGTGACGAGAGTCTCGATGACCTCGTAATCAGGACCGTCCGTCCTGGGGCGTTCACCGGTGTAGCCGGACAGCGTCGTACCGATGAGGTCGGCCCCCGCCTCGGCCGCCGCGAAACCGTCGTCAGCCGATCCACAGTCAGCCATGACGACGACGTCGTACTCATCCTTGAGACCTGCGATGGTCTGGGCCAGGCTCAGGCCGTCGGCGCGCTCCCGCCGGGTGCCGTCGAGGGCGACGATGTCAGCCCCGGCAGCGGCCACGCAGCGCGCGTGACGAAGGGTCGGGGTGATGTAGATGCCCTCGTCACCCTCCTTCCAGATGCCGACCACCGGGACGCTGACGCGCCCCTTGACTGCGGCGACGTCGGAGAGCCCCTGGGCTCGCACAGCGACTGCTCCCCCGAGCTCGACAGCAGCGGCCATCTGCGCCATGGTCTCCGGGTGCCGGAGAGGTTCTCCTGGGTAGGCTTGGCACGAGACGACGAGGCCTCCCGCCATCGACGCAATGATCCTGTCGGTGAATGCGCTCATGATCGAGTCCTCCTCGGATTGATACTTGTCCTGGACATGATCACGCGAGCTGGCCGACTCGACGCAGCACTTCCGCGACCCTCTCGACATTCTCACCCGTGAGGGTAGGCAGCGGCACGCACATGGTGTTGGTCTCGATCGTTCCCAACAGCTGCATGGCCGTCTTGAAGGCTCCCACACCAGCAGCCGGACCGACGACTCCCTGCGGAACGAACGCGATCTCCATAAGCTCGGTGGCCTTGTCCTGCTCGGTTCGGACCGTCTCCCAGTCGCCCTCACGATAGGCCTTGTACATCTTCACGTAGTTGGTCGCGTCGACGTTCGCCAAACCCGGGACGACACCGTCGGCACCGGACATGAAAGCTCCGTCGACGACGACCTCGTGGCCGGTGAACAGGGCCAGCGGAGAACCTGCGACACGGTTGGCCAGGGCCAGGCGACGGAAGGAGACATCGTCGGCAGAGGAGTCCTTGCATCCAGCGATGACACCCTCACGACCCAGTTTGATCATGAGATCGACGGGCGCCTTGACGTGCACGCACACCGGGATGTCGTAGACGAAGAGCGGCAGTTCGGTGGCCTCGTGCAGGGCGCGGAAGTGGTTCTCGATCTCGGTCGGACCGGTGATCGCGTAGAACGGCGCGGTGGCGACGACGGCGTCGACCCCGATCTCCTCGGCCTGACGAATATGACGGATGACGCGCAGGGTCTCGGTGTCGATGACCCCGGCGAGCAGCGGTACCCGTCCGTCGATGATCCGTTTGGCCTCTCCCAGGACCCGTCCGCGCATCTCGTCGTCGAAGAAGGCGACCTCGGAGGTGGAACCGAGGATGAACAGGCCGTCAACCCCTTGCTCGATGAGGCGATTGATGAGCTTCTCGTAGGAGACGACGTCGAGATCACCGTCGGTGGTCAACGGGGTGACGACGGGGGGAATGACTCCATGGAAGTGAGTGGTCATGGTGGTGTCCTTCGTGGTGTTCGCGATTGTTGTGGTGAGTGTCATGCCGACGCCATGGCGTCATGGATGGAGGTGATCATGGCCAGTCGCTGCTCGACGGTGGCATCGACGGGGGTCTGGACCTTGATGCCCTGGTAGGACTGCACCCCTCGGGCAGCGGCCATGAAGGAGCCGATGAGATCAGTCGTCAACAGGCTGGTCGGCTCGTCATCTCGAAGGGGAAGATGCGCGTCTCCCCAGGCCGGCCCGTACTGGGTGACTTCCGGACCGGCACCAGAGACCATCACTCCACCGAGCAGGCCGGCATCGGCAAGTCGATCGACCTGGCGAGCCGGCAGATCTGGATCATGGGACTCGACAACGCTTCGTCCCCAGTTGACCGTCAGCCGAACTCCGATACCGGAGAGCGCGGTGATCTCGTCATCCAGGCTGAGAAATTCCTTCTCCCCCGGGCCAACTCCGTCCGAAGCATCGCAGTGCTCAATGACGGGAATGAGCTCGGCATCTGCGAAGAGACCGGAAAGCTCCACCAGGGAAGCCTTGAGCGCGGTTGGCTCGGCGTGGTTGCTGGGTGCCGAATGGAGCTCGACGAAGCGGACAACCGGGTGGCCGACCATCTCGTGCAGGGAACGCACATCGTCGACCAAACCAGCGATCCACGTCATTGCTCGCTGACGACCCTCCTCATCGGATGAGGCGAGCCCGAAGTAAGGATCGTTGGCCAGGTGCCCCATCGTCCCGGGAATAGCCGTGACGACGCACTGGGTGAACCGGCCGCGCAGCTGGTCTGCCAGCCAGCGCGGGTCGGCGTCGACGCCATCACGATACGGGATCTCGATCCCGTCGACCCAGCCACCTGCGGCTAGGCCGCGGTACAGGGCCTCCTGATCCAGAACCTCCTGCGGCATGGCTGCGTAGGCGCCCACGATCGTTGGAATGTTCATGACATGCCTCCATATCAGGATGCCACGACGGCATCGGGGTTATTGGATGCGGCGAACTCCTCGTCCACGTGATCCATCCGGTCAGCGGAACGGACATGATCAGGGCGGAACAACTTCTGCATCCGGTATGGGAAGTTGATGGCAATAAGGATGATGATCACTGCGGTGAAGGCGAAGGACAGGATGAACAGCGTCCACCCCAGACCCCAGCTGGACGGCAGAGCGCCGCCGATGCCGGTCGCCGGATCACCCGCCAGCGCTATACCGAGAACCGGGGCAATGGCACCGCCGAGGGCACCCACGTTGTACGAGAAGCCCAGACCAGCGGCCCGCTTCTCAACCGGGAAGTAGTTGGAGATGAACTTCGGCAGCAACCCGGAGATGCCCTGTCCGAACATCTGCTGGACGAAGATGAAGACCCCCAGCAGGACGACCCACACCGTCGAGGAGTGCACCATGTCACGGCTGACGAGGAAGACCGGCAGCACAAGGAACTCCGAGATGAGCAAAGACGTCCAGTAGGCCTTCCGGGTACCGAACTTGTCACCGATGAACCCTGCCATGATGCAGCCAGCAGCGGCGCCGAAAGAGGTTGCGGTCACGAGGTTCGACGCAGTGTCACTGCCCAGCCCCAGAGTCTGACGGTAGTAGGTCGGCAGCAGGGCCTGCAGCGGCCACGAGTAGAGGAAGGCGACAAACACCGTGATCATCACTGCGACGCCGGTCGGCCAGCGCGGCCCCTCGAACTGCACCATGAAGCTCACCATGACGACTGCAACAATGACCCACAGCAGGGCCAGGACAAACCCCGGAACTCCGCTCTTGAACAGGTAGATCACGATGAGGCATCCGAAGGCGACCAGAGCCAGCACGATGTTGATGATGCTGCGCTTCAGGTTACGGGCGAAGAGCATCGTGAACATGTCCGTCTTCTCGACGACTTCACCAGCCGCAGCTCGGGCAGCCTGCTCCTCTCGCATCTTCGCGAAGTCGGCGGCCTCCGGCAGAGCACGCCGCAGCCATAGCGCCAACACGATCGGAATGATTCCCAGTGCGAAGAGGATTCGCCAGGTGTATGGCTCTGCTGATGTGCCCCGCGTGAGGTGCTCGATCAGGGCGTACACCTGAGCCGTCACACCAGCACCGACCGAGAACCCGGAGATGAGGAATCCTGAAGCCTTGTTGCGCAGGCGGACAGGCCACGACTCAATGACATAAGTGGCCGAGGATCCGTACTCGCCAGCCATGCCCATGCCGATGCAGACACGGGCGACGAAGATAACCCAGAACGCCGGGGCGATGGCACAGACGACCGATCCGCCCGCGTACAGCAGGATCGATATGACCATGGCCTCCTTACGACCCACTCGGTCACCGATGGCTCCCAGCAGCAAACCACCGAACCACCGAGCGATGAAGGCGGCCGAAACCAATGTGGCCGTCGCTGCCGCGCCGACATTGAAGGTGCGCCCAATTTCAGTGAGGACCAGAGTGATCATGACGAAGTCGAATCCGTCCAGCAGATATCCGATCCATGCTGCCCAGAAAGACTTCCACTGCGTGCCGGTCAGCTCGTCACGCCATGATTTCTTGGCCGCCGTGGCCTCGACGTTGCTCATACGCCCATCTCCATTGATTGGTCGGGATAGCCCCGCGCATTACATTGGACATTGGATGTCCTACATCAAGGATGAATGCGGCAGATCACAATGTCAATCTCATGACCTCACCTTGACGGCGAAAGGTCACTCCTGGTGATCGTTCTCCTGATCGCCGTCGGACTCGTCCTCGCCGACCTCGACGTCGACAGCGCCATCGGTGGGCACCTCGTCGCCACGCAGCGCTCGCCAGGCCTCGTCGCTCAACTCGCGCAGCAATGTGTCGGCGTCATCGGACTCGTCACCAAATCCCAGCCTCTCAGCCGCCATTGCGAGGGCGTGGAGACAGCGGAACACCCCCTGGTTCGGCAGGTAGCCCCAGTCAACAACGCCGTCGCCGTCCCAGCCGGCATCTCGCAGCTGCTCCAGGCCGAGATCACGCCCGGTACGTGCATAGGCATAGGCCGCGACATCAGCAGCATCGGTGCCGCACAGCAGGGACCCCTCAGCCAGGAGAGCCCAACACAACGTCGAGGACGGATGTTCCTTGACGACCGACATGAACTCACCGCGTCCCCGCTTGGCAAGCTTGCGGATGGCCGGGTCAGGCGGCAAGTGGACGCCGTGGTCCTGTTCCTCGATCTCTGCGGTCGGATCGGTGTTCTGCTCCTCAGCCATACTCCCAAGCCTAGGGCGAAACGCGCCGAAGCGCTCGCTCAGGCCGCCTGCAAGGGCATGTGACATAAACTTGTTCCAGCCAAATGAAAGGATCACCACCATGTGCCGACCCGTCAGATGTGACGTCTGTGGTAGGACAACCTGGGCCGGATGTGGCCAACACATCGACCAGGTCAAGGCACAGGTGCCACCTTCTCAATGGTGTGACGGCAATCACACTGCCGCCGAGAAATCAGCACACCAGCCACCGCGTCAGCGCTTCGAACTGTGGCGCTGACTCGCTCATTCGTAGCTCAACCCTGCACTGACCTACACTTCACGGTGGCGCGTTTTCGCCCGCCGAAGCCCCGCGGCCTCGTCGCGGTGTCCACATCCTCGATCTGAACCGGAGTTCTGCATGCCCGTACGCAAGGATCTGCGCAACATCGCCATCGTGGCCCACGTTGACCATGGAAAGACCACGTTGGTCGACGCGATGCTGTGGCAGTCGGGAGCCTTCCGTGAGGGCGCCGAGGTCGAGAAACGCGTCATGGACTCGATGGACCTTGAGCGTGAGAAGGGCATCACCATTCTCGCCAAGAACACCGCTGTCAAGCACGTCATGAGCGACGGCGAGGAGATCATCCTCAACATCATCGACACCCCCGGACACGCTGACTTCGGCGGTGAGGTCGAGCGTGGCCTCGAGATGGTCGACGGCGTCATCCTCCTCGTCGACGCCTCCGAGGGCCCCCTCCCCCAGACCCGCTTCGTGCTGCGCAAGGCCTTGGCCAAGAAACTCCCACTCATCCTCGTCCTCAACAAGGTCGACCGCTCCGACGCTCGCATCGACGAGGTCGTCGAGGAGACCTACGACCTCTTCATGGATCTTTCCGAGGACGATGACGTCTCCCTGCTCGACGTCCCGGTCGTCTACGCCTCTGCCAAGGCCGGACGGGCCTCCCTCAACAAGCCCGAGGACGGCGGGATGCCCGATTCCCCCGACCTGCAGCCGCTGTTCGACTGCATCCTCCAGAACATTCCTGCTCCCACCTACGAGGAGGACGGGGTGCTGCGCGCCCACGTCACCAACCTCGACGCCTCCCCCTACCTCGGTCGTCTGGCCCTGTGCCGCGTCGTCTCCGGTGAGATCTCCAAGGGACAGACGGTGGCCTGGTGCAAGCGCGACGGCTCGGTCCAGAACGTCAAGCTGTCCGAGCTGCTCATGACCGAGGCCCTCGAGCGCGTCCCCGCCGAGAAGGCCGGCCCCGGTGACATCGTCGCCATCGCCGGCATTCCTGACATCACCATTGGTGAGACCCTCTCGGATCCTGAGAACCCCGATCCGCTGCCCCTTATCCACGTCGACGAGCCGTCGATGTCGATGACCATCGGCATCAACACCTCGCCGCTGTCTGGCCGTTCCGGTGACAAGCTCACTGCTCGTCTTCTCAAGGCTCGCCTCGACCAGGAACTCATTGGAAATGTGTCCATCAAGGTGACCGACACCGACCGTCCGGACATGTGGGAGGTCCAGGGCCGCGGCGAGCTGCAGCTGGCCGTCCTCGTCGAGCAGATGCGTCGTGAGGGATTCGAGCTCACCGTCGGCAAGCCGCAGGTCGTCACGAAGACCATCGACGGCAAGCTGCACGAGCCCTTCGAGCGCGTCACCATCGATGCCCCCGAGGAATTCATGGGAGCCGTCACACAGATGATGGGCCTGCGGAAGGGCCAGATGATGCACATGGTCAATCACGGCTCCGGCTGGGTGCGCATGGAGTTCGTCGTGCCGGCTCGTGGCCTCATCGGCTTCCGCACCGAGTTCCTGACCCAGACCCGGGGTCAGGGCATCATGAACCAGATCTTCGAGAACTTCCAGCCCTGGGTGGGCGAGTTGCGCACCCGTCAGAGTGGCTCGATGGTCGCCGACCGGCAGGGAGTCGTCACCTCCTACGCCCTGTTCAACCTGCAGGAGCGCGGCACGATGTTCGTCTCCCCCGGTGACGACACCTACGAGGGCATGGTCGTCGGCGAGAATTCCCGCCCCGACGACATGGACGTCAACCCCACCAAGGAGAAGCACCTCACCAACGTGCGTTCCTCCACCGGCGACGAACTGGAGCGCCTCATCCCGGCCACCAAGCTCTCCATGGAACAGCAGCTCGAGTTCTGCCGTGAGGATGAGTGTCTCGAAGTCACCCCGGACGTCGTCCGTATTCGCAAAACCGAGCTGAACGCCCACGAGCGGGCCAAGGCTCGCACCCGCGCGAAGAACAGTTGACGAAAGCCTGACCACATTTCGATGGCGCCCCAGTTTCCCCTTGACTAGGGAAGTTGCGGCGCCATCGTCATGTCATGGCGAAAAACACCGCCGAAGGGGCGACAAAGCGAACAGAAAGCAGCCAGAGTCATCGGTGATATGGCGTACGATCTTCTCGTCCACATCCCCGAAAGGTGTTCGATCCATGCAGTCCTCCCGCGCTGCCGGTCTGGCAGCCGCACTGGCCTTGTCCTTGTCCGCCGGGATCGTCGGTACTGCTCACGCGGAACCCACTGCCCCGCCCACCGCCACGGATTCCTCTCCGCAGTCTGCGTCCTCCACTAACGCATCTGAGACCCCTATTACCCCAGCGACGACTTCCGCTCCTGAGGAGACCTCCTCGACCGAGGCAACTCCCTCTTCCGATGCGACCCCCTCGGCGGCCGCATCGGAAACCCCGAGCTCACCGGCCACCCCGGAGTCCTCCATCGAGTCGACCCCGTACGCGGCGGTCTCCACGGCTGTGCGGGCGGTCCAGATCGAGAAGACAGCATGGATCTACATCGCGACCGATCTGCGCACCGGCGCCAGTAGCAAGTTCCGCTCCATGGGCAAGATCCGGGCCACCACTCAGGTCGTCATCCACGGCGAGGAGCGCAACGGCTGGACCCCGATACGCCATGGAAGCACCAACGCATGGGTCCCCACCAATACCCTGACCACCAACAAGCCACAGACCTTGTGGACCTACATCTCCGCAGACCTGCGCACCGGGGCCTCGTCCAGCTTCCGCTCCATGGGACGCACTGCCCCCACCCACGCCCTGATTCGTCGTGGCCCCAACTACAACGGCTGGGCCCCGGTTCTGTACAAGAACACGCAGGGCTGGGTCCCCGCCAACACGGTGACGACCTGGCATCCCCAGACTCAATGGATCTACGTCGAGACCGAGCTGCGTACTGGCGCGTCGAACTCCTTCCGATCCATGGGACGCACCCATGCCACGACCGTCATGGTCCGCCGTGGGCCGAACCACCATGGCTGGGCCCCAGTCTTCTACAAGGGCAAGCAGGGCTGGCTGCCAGGCAACACCGTCACCTCCACCCGTCCGCAAACCTTCTGGGTGAAGAAGGACCAGACGATGCGCGCTGGCGCCTCGACCTCGTTCCGCTCGATGGGTACGGCCCACCAGGGCACTCGCGTCGTCCGGCGCGGCCCGAATCGCAACGGTTGGATGCCGGTCGTGTTCAACAACATGCAGAGCTGGATCCCGGCCACTGCCGTGTCCTCCCGCCCCGTCGCGGCACCTGTCAGCGTCCCGATGAACAACTCGGGTGCTCATCTCGACCGTCGCTGCATGACGGGAACCGTCATCTGCGCCTCGAAGAAGCAGCGGAAGTTGTGGATGGTCCAGAACGGACGCATCCTCATCACCCTTGACGCTCGTTTCGGACGCTCCAGCGAGCCCACTGCTGAGGGCGTCAACACCGTGTACTGGAAGGACAAGAACCACGTGTCGGGTGTCTACGGGACCCCGATGCCGTACTCGATGTTCTTCCACGGTGGTCAGGCCATCCACTACTCGTCGGACTTCTCCCGTCGTGGGTGGAATGGTGCCTCGCACGGCTGCATCAACATCCGCAACATGTCCGGCCTGAAGTGGCTGTGGAACCACACCCCCACCGGCCGTAAGATGATCGTCTTCAAGTGATCTGAGACACGGACGGCCTCCTCCTGGAGGCAGGCCGTCCTCGTGCCCTCGGCCAATGACAACCACGAGAACATGGCGGCCACGGAAACATGACAGTGGCACCGCACCTGAAGGTGCGGCGCCACTGTGGTCTGTGCGGGGGATCAGCCCAGAGCCACCAGGCCCTGGCCACCCTGGACGGCGTCACCAACAGCCACCAGGATGCCCTTGACGGTTCCATCCGCCGGGGCATTGATCTCGGTCTCCATCTTCATGGCCTCGAGGGTCAGGAGAACCTGACCAGCCTTGACGGCGTCACCCTCGGCCACGAGGATCTTGGCAACGGTGCCAGCCAACGGAGCGGGAACCTCGCCCTCTCCAGCCTTGCCGGCGCCGCCACCGGACGCCTTCATCGGGCCACCGGAGCCGCCTCCGAAGAGGATCGGCGCCATCGGCGTATTAGGGGTCTTGTCAACGTCAACGTCAACGTCGTAAGCGACGCCATTGACGGTCACCTTGAGCTTCATGTCAGTTTCTCCAGGTCAACGAATCGAATGGTTCTGCTGAGCCCTGCGTCCCTGACGGACCCAGGTCTCACTCGGGGCGAAACGGACGGCCTGAACCTTTCCGTCGTTGCCCAGGTAAGCCGAAACGGCGGCGCAGATGACGGCGAGCACGTCCTCAGGAACGTCCTTGCTCGTCTTCTTGAGCCGGGAAACCTCGGCCTCCAGCGCTGCGAGTCGCTTGTTCAGCGTCTCGATGACGAGTTCATTGTTCTCACTCATCTTGTCCTCCCATCAGCCTTCTTCACTCAGCACGGCATGACGCCGTGCTTCTTGGCCGGACGGGACTGACGCTTGGTGGCGTAGGTCTCCAGAGCGGCGATGATCTTGCGACGGGTGTCGGCGGGATCGATCACGTCATCAACCTGTCCACGAGCAGCAGCCACGTAAGGCGTGTTGAAGGCGTTGCGGTACTCCTCGATCTTCGCGGCGCGAGTGGCTGCGGGATCCTCAGATTCCTTGATCTGGCGACGGAAGATGACGTTGGCTGCGCCATCAGCACCCATCACTGCGATCTCCGCGCTCGGCCAGGCGTAGACGGCGTCGGCACCCAGGTCACGGTTACACATGGCCAGGTAGGAACCGCCGTATGCCTTGCGCAGCACCACGGTGATCTTCGGGACGGTGGCCTCGGAGTAGGCGTACAGCATCTTCGCGCCATGGCGAATGATGCCGCCGTACTCCTGCTGGACACCAGGCAGGAAACCAGGAACGTCAACCAACTGCACCAACGGAATGTTGAAGGAGTCGCAGAAGGTGATGAACTCGGCAGCCTTGTCGGAGGCATTGATGTCGAGGCAGCCCGACATGACCTTCGGCTGGTTGGCCACGATGCCGACGGTACGACCGTTGACACGAGCAAAGGCGGTGACGATGTTGGTCGCCCAGCCAGCCTTCACCTCGAGATAATCGCCCCAGTCGACGATCTTGGCGATGACGTCGCGGACGTCGTAGCCCTTCTTGCCATCCAACGGAACGATCTCGCGCAGCTCGGGCTGCGGGGAGACGTCGTTGTTGGGATTGGAGATCTGGGCGTCCTCGGTGTTGTTCTGCGGCAGGAAGCTCAGCAGCTTCTGCGCGATGAGCACCGCGGCGTCGTCGTCCTCGGCCACGAAGTGGATGTTGCCCGAGGTGGACATGTGCGCGTCGGCACCACCCAGGTCGTCAGCGGTGACCTCCTCGCCAGTGACCGACTTGATGACTCCGGGGCCCGTGATGAACATGTGGGCCTTCTTCGTCATGATGATGAAGTCGGTGAGAGCCGGGGAGTAGGAGGCGCCACCGGCGCAGGGGCCGGCGATGATGGCGATCTGCGGCACGACGCCCGACAGCTTGACGTTCGCGTAGAACATCTTGCCGTAGCCGGACAGCGAGTCAATGCCCTCCTGGATTCGGGCGCCGCCCGAGTCGTAGAAGAACAGGAACGGGGTGCCGGTCAGCAGGGACTGCTCCATCGTCTCGACGACCTTGGTCGACTGGGTCTCACCAGCGGAACCACCCATGACGGTGAAGTCCTGGGAGGCGACGTGCACCGGGCGACCGTGAATGGTCGCGCGACCGGTGACGACGCCGTCGGCGGGAACCTCGGCCTTGTCCATGCCGAAGAGGGTGGTGCGGTGCTTGCGGAACGCACCCACCTCGTCGAAGGAGTAGGCGTCGACGAGGTTGTCGATGCGCTCGCGGGCAGTTTGCTTGCCCTTATCACGCTGCTTCTCGAGTCGAGCTTCGCCGCCTCCGAGCTCCACATTGTGGCGCTCGTCGGCAAGCTGCTCGATTCGGCCGGCCATGGTGTCGGCCAGCTTGATTGGTTTCTTCTCAGCCATGGTTGGCGATCATCCTCACGCAGGCTCGACGGTCACCTGGTGGCTGTTGCCACCGACCGTCACGTTGTAGTTGACCGGTCCGGCGATGCCGGCAGCGCCGGTGCCTTCCTTCTCGGCCTTCAGCTGTGCCTCGGTCATCGCGACGCTCTTCGGGCCCTCCGGACGCTCCTTGAGGAACTTCGGGGCGACTCCCGGGAACAGGGCGTTGGTGAGAACGTCCTCGTCGGTGCCGTCGAAGCCCTCGAGGCCCTTGGCCTGCTCAACCAGCTCATCCCACTCGGGCTCGAGCAGGTCGGCGGGACGGCAGTCGATCGACTCCTTGCCGGTCTGCTTCTTGGCCATCTCGACGATGTCGGGGTTGAGCTCACCAATCGGCTTGCCGTAGTAGCCGAGCATCAGGTCGGCGAACTCGGCGGTGAGGTTCTTGTACTCGCCATTGCCCATGAGGACGTTGAACACGGCCTGGGTTCCGACGATCTGGGAGGACGGGGTGACCAGCGGCGGGTAACCGGCATCCTTGCGGACGCGCGGCACCTCCTTCATGACCTCATCCATGCGGTCGCCAGCCCCCTGCGCCTCGAGCTGGGACTCCATGTTGGAGAGCATTCCGCCCGGGATCTGGGACTGGAAGATGTTGGTGTTGACCAGCGTCTTCGACTCGAACTTCTTGTACTTCGGACGAACCTTCTTGAAGTGGTCACGGATCTTGAGGAGGCGATCCATGTCGAGGTCAGTGGTGTACTCGGTGCCCTCGAGCATTTCGACGAGGGACTCGGTCGGGTTGTGGCCCGGACCGAGCGACATCGAGGAAATGGCGGTGTCAACGACGTCGACGCCAGCCTCGATGGCCTTCTGCAGGGTAACCAGGGTGACACCCGTGGTGGAGTGGCAGTGCAGGTTGATCTGCACGTCGGGGTGGTTCTCCTTGATGCCCTTGATGATGTCAAAGGCGGGCTGCGGCTTGAGGAGGGCCGCCATGTCCTTGAAGGCGATCGAATCGGCACCCATGTCGATCAGGCGATCGGCCTGCTTGATGAAGCTCTCCGGGGTGTGAATCGGGGAGGTGGTGTAGCAGATGGTGCCCTGAGCATGCTTGCCGGTCTTCTTGACGGCAGACATGGCGTGCTCGAGGTTACGCGGGTCGTTGAGGGCGTCGAAGACACGGAAGACGTCCATGCCGTTCTCGGCGGACTTCTCGACGAATTTGTCGACGACCTCGTCGTTGTAGTGACGGTAACCCAGCAGGTTCTGCCCACGCAGCAGCATCTGCAGGCGTGAGTTGGGCATCAGCTTGCGGAAGGTCCGCAGCCTCTCCCACGGGTCTTCGTTGAGGAAACGGATGCAGGAATCGAAGGTAGCTCCGCCCCAGCACTCTACGGACCAGTAGCCGGCAGCATCGATGTCGGCGCAAGCGTCGACCATGTCCTCCATGGACATACGGGTGGCAAGCAGGCTCTGATGCGCGTCGCGGAGCACGAGCTCGGTAACGCCAATCTTTCGCGGACTCATAGCTTCATGATTCCACTTGCCGAGTGCGTTAGGGGCAGGTGGGTCCCTTTTTCACACTTGAACCATGTTCAACTGACCAAATGCCCGCCATGGTGTTACTGGGTGGAATCGGCGGTGACATAATGCAACCATGGCTGAGACCTTGTGCCCCACTCCCGTGGTCAGCCCGAACGCCCTCGCCCAACTGCTTGAAGGCCCCGACGCCGACCGCATCATCGTCGTCGACGTGTCCCCCTGCCGACCCGGGGTGCCACACATCCCGGGCGCCCTTCCCTTCGACCTGGACGGCTCGATGAGCGACCAGTCGACCGGGCTGCCCCACACCATGCTGCCCGCGGACCAGTTCCAGGCACGGCTGCGCGAACTGGGGGTTAACGAGGACTCCCACGTCACGAGGACTCCCACGTCGTTGTCACCGAGGACGAGTTCCTCTTCGCCTCCGCCCGACCCTGGTGGATGATGCACGCTTGCAGTTTCTTCAATGTGTCGATCCTGGAGGGCGGGAACGCTGGCTGGGTGGCTGCCGGCGGACGGCTGACGACCGAGATCACCCCGACCCCCAAACCCGGGAACGTCAGCCTGACTGCCGTCCCCGGCGCCATCCTCGACCAGGAGGAGGTACTACGCATCATCGCCGCCTCGGATGACCCGAACTCTCCTCGCATCGTCGATGCCCGCTCCGCCGAGCGGTTTGCGGGAACGGTCGCGGAGCCCCGCGTCGGGCTGCGTGCCGGTCACATGCCGACGGCAACGAACTTTCCTTACACCCAAGTCATCGACGACGGCCGGATTCGCCCCGTCGAGGACTTGCAACAGCTAGTCAACGATGCCGCGGGCGATCGTCCCATCGTCGCGACGTGCGGCTCCGGTGTGACAGCTTGCGTCATCGCGCTGGCCGCAACCCTGGCCGGACGCAAGGACGTCGGCATCTATGACGGCTCGTGGAGCGAGTGGGCGCGGCCCGGAGACACCCCGGTCGTCACCGAGGGGTGAGTCACCGTCATAGTCACTACGAGCATCACCCCCACCGAGACAACGGCTCAGCCGCAACCACATGCACGGAACGCCACACACTGACGTTCACCATCCGACATCTCATCAGTCGGATAACTCCGATCATTTGCGCTCACGAGTAAACGCACTAGACTCGCATCACACTATCACGACATGTGGCACTTCACTTGACATGAACTCAGCTAATGCCTGGAGAGATCAATGAACATCAAAGCTGTTCTACCGTATCTTGTATGTGCCATCGTGGCTGCTGCTGCCGGGATTGGAGGCACACTTCTGGTGCAGCATCACGATGACGAACTTCAGCCAAGTGATGTCGCCATAGCGGCCTACTTCGCCGAGGCCATATCAACCCCTGACGCTATTGACAACGGCCGCGTTCAGGATCTCGTCGCACCCAATACCGGCTGGGATGGTCATTCCAAGAAAGCCAAAGAGTGGGGCCAAGCTATTTTCAAGGCCTACCACGATGACAAAGCCGCACCAAACGAAGGAATCCTTATTTCTGATGGGCCTCTTCCAACAAGGTCAGCGGACATCTATGCACGTTCGACAGCAGAACCAATCATGACCGTTATCATGACCCCCGTTGATGGAAAGTGGCTCGTCGACTGGAACGCAACAGTGCGGGCCAACGACACTCCACCTCCACCACTGCCATCGCACCGATGAGCCCAAGAATCCCGGCCAATCCTCACCATAGGACTGGCCGGGATTCTGCACAGGCATACTCAGGCGCTCAGCGAGGTTCCCTTCGAACCGAGCTGTTCGCAGGCCTCGACGATCCGGGCAGCCATCCCGGCCTCGGCCTTCTTGCCCCACGCACGGGGGTCGTACATCTTCTTGTTACCGACCTCCCCGTCGATCTTCAGCATGCCGTCGTAGTTCTTGAACATGTGCTCAACGACAGGACGGGAGAACGCGTACTGGGTGTCGGTGTCGACATTCATCTTGATGACTCCGTACGACACCGCATCAGCGATCTCCTGGGCGGTCGATCCCGATCCGCCGTGGAACACCAGGTCGAAGGGCTTGTCCTGGCCATACTTCTTGCCGCACTCGTCCTGGATCTCCTTGAGGATCTCGGGACGCAGCTTGACGAAGCCCGGCTTGTAGGCGCCGTGGACGTTGCCGAAGGTCAGCGCGGTGATATAACGCCCCTTCTCCCCGGTGCCCAACACCTCGAGGGTACGCATGCCGTCGGCGACGGTGGTGTAGAGCTTCTCGTTGATCTCCCCGGTGACGCCGTCCTCCTCGCCACCGACGGCACCGACCTCGATCTCCAGGATGATCTTGGCCTTCGAGGTGCGGGTGAGCAGCTCCTCGGCGATCTGGAGGTTCTCCTCGACCTCGATGGCCGAGCCGTCCCACATGTGGGAGTTGAACAGCGGGTCCTCGCCGCGGTCCACCCGCTCCTGGGAGATGGCGATGAGCGGGTTGACGTACTTGTCGAGCTTCTCCTTCTGGCAGTGGTCAGTGTGGAGAGCGATGTTCACCGGGTAGTCCTTGGCCACGACTCGGGCGTACTCGGCCAGTGCCACGGCACCGGTCACCATCTCCTTGACCTTCTGCCCGGAGGCGTACTCGGCGCCACCGGTGGAGATCTGGACGATGCCGTCGGAGCCGGCCTCGGTGAAGCCCTGGAGGGCCGCATTGAGGGTCTGCGAGGAGGTCACGTTGATGGCCGGGTAGGCGAAGCCCTTCTGCTTCGCACGATCGATCATCTCGCCATAGACCTCGGGTGTTGCGATGGGCATATTGCGCCTTCCTGTATGAACTCGCGATGACGAGAGTTCATTCTTCCGCATCCACCCGGGTGATGTCAGTCCGGAACTCCAGCACGCTCAAAGGTGCTGCGCAACGCACATCAGTCGGCGGTGTCAACCCCTGCCTGCTCGACGCGCACCCGGCCACGCGACGCTGTTGAGACCGCGGCGTCGATGTCTGCTGGCGGACAATCCAGCCAGGACAGCGGGACCTCCCACTGACGGTCATCGTCAGCATGGACGACGAGCCCAGGGCCCGACCCGATGGACGACCCACCCACCTTGATGGACGTCATGTCCTTCCAGCCGATCTCGTCCATGGTCGGTGCGACGGAGTCGTCCTCCCCGGTGCGCAGTATCCGTCGCACGCTCAAACCGTCGGAGTTGACGATGAGAGCTGGCCCTTCCCCGACGTCGAGGAGATCCTTGCGCGCGGCGTGCAGGCGCAGATTCTGAATGACGAAGAGCACCAGGAACAGCACCACCCAGGCACCGAACATCCACATCACGGTGGACAGTTCAAAGGCGTCAGCCGTCAACGCCCACAGCAGGCCACCGATGATGACGACGACGAGGGCTTGCACGGCAAGGCGGAATCTCGTCGCGTGATGGTGGGCAACCCGGGAGGCACTCGGCACTGGATTGAACGCCACCACCAGTCGTACTGGGTCCTCAGCGGGTCGTGTGCTCATGGCACGAGCCTAGGGGGTCGCGGTTTCCCTGTTCAGTCGGTGGGTGGGTTTGGGTCCTCGCACCACCGGGTCGTCCAGGCGTACATGGCGATCGCGGCAGCGGCTCCGGCATTCATCGAACGAGTTGATCCGTACTGGGTGATGGCCACCAACTGGTCGCAGCCTGCGACGACCTCGTCGGTCAGTCCGGAGCCTTCGGAGCCGAAGAGCAAGCAACAGTCCTGCGGGAGTCTTGCCGTTTCCAGCGGCACGGACCCGGGCAGGTTGTCCACGCCGACAGGGGTGACGCCGTGTTCGTCAAGCCACTCCAGGAAGGTGGGGACGTCCGGGTGGTGATAGACGTGCAAGTACCGATCGGTCACCATCGCACCGCGTCGGTTCCAGCGTCGTCGTCCCAGAATGTGCACAGCCGCGACGTTGAAGGCATTTGCGGTGCGCACCACGGAACCGATGTTGAAGTCGTGCTCCCAGTTCTGGATGGCCACGTGCAACCGGGAACGTCGGGTGTCGAGGTCAGCGACGATGGCCTCCATCGTCCAGTATCGATACCGATCGATGACATTGCGCCGATCCCCCGATGCCAACAGTTCCCGATCGAGTCTTGGGTCGTCAGGCCATGGTTCGGGCATCGGCCCGACACCTACGACTGTGGTCGTCTTCTGACTGGGAATCTGCAGTGAGGGAGCCTCTGCGAGGCCGCCATCGGTCGGGGCACACACGAACCAAAGATAGTCTTGGCCCATGCCAAGTCTCCTCATGACCCTCCCCGCCCTGCTCACCCCCGCCTGGATGGACCCACAAGCCATCATCCAGGGCGCCGGTGCTGCAGCCCTGTGGATCGTCGCGCTGATCGTCTTCGTGGAATGCGGCCTGGCCGTGTTCTTCATGCCCGGAGACTCTCTGCTCTTCGCCCTCGGAATGTTTGCTGCCGTGGGCGTCAATTCCTCCGTCCCACTCGTCCATTACGGGCCCCCGGCGACGACCCTCGTCGTCGTCAACCTCGTCCTCATCATCTGCGCCATTTCCGGAAACATCTGCGGTTACTGGATCGGTTACGTGGTGGGTCCCAAGCTCTTCCGGGAGCGAGAGGGGTTCATGGGCAAGGTGTTCTCGCCCAAGCACGTCGACACCACCCACGACTTCTTTCGCAAGCACGGGTCAGTGGCCCTCATCCTCGCCCGATTCGTGCCGATCGTCCGTACCTTCGTCACGATGATTGCTGGCGTGGGCCGGATGAACTTCCGCAAATTCATCACCTACACCGCCATCGGCGGCGTCCTCTGGGTGCTCATCGCCGTGCAGGCCGGTTACTTCCTGGGACAGATTCCCGTCATCCGCAACAACTTCGAGGCGGCTCTGCTCCTCATCATCGTGGTGTCGGTGCTGCCGATGCTCTTCGAGTGGCTCAAGGCCCGCCGCAAGGGCCAGGCCAGCCGGCCTCAGTCGGCGGAGCGTTCCCGCGTCGAGTGACGCTCGGCTCACGATGTGACGCGGGGCTGTCCAGCATCATGCTGACCAGCCCCTCTCTCGCGCTCATCGAACTCGTCTGCCACCCACCGTGGTCTGCCATGGCTGGCCCTGCCCCGGTTCGAGCCACCCTTCCTCCGGCGGGTTGGCAATGACCTTGTCACGTTCCGCGACGGCCTTGACCCACGCGTTGACGGGACCGCTCCAGACCGTCGCCAGCACGGCAGCCACCGTCATGACTCCGATGACGTCAAAGCCTCTCATGAACTCGCTGCCTCGCGAGAGTCTCCACATCCACACCAAGGACAGCACGGTGAACAGGTAACGGTCGATGGCATGACCACGACCCATAGTCACGGTCAGAACACAACCCGCCAGGGGGATGAGCAGGTACTGCACCCAACCTCCCGAATCCATGCCCAAGGCGAACGACGTCAGGACCGGACCAAGTGTCGTCTGGCTCTCGCTGCGCCCGGCTGCCCACATGCCACAGACGACGAGGGCCCACAACGCCGAGAAGCCGATGACGATGACCCGTGCCACGACGATGGCTGACGGCATGTCTGGCAACGAGGGCACATGGCCGTACTTGGGCTTGCTGTCAGGGGCGGAATTGGCCATGCCGCCATCATGTCACCCGAAACCGACGTGGGAGAGAGCCGTCCGGGTGTCTCAGGAGAAGAAGGTCGCTCCGCCAGGAGGGCCGGGAGACGGCTCGACGTCGTCGTCACGAAAGGGCGTGGCACCCGCGAGAAGTTTCGTCAGGGCGTCTCCACTGATCAGTCGGAAGGGGAAAGCGGCCCCGCTGCATCGTCGCGTCAGTTCCTGCTCGTACAGGGGGCCGTTCGAGCCCGCCAGGATGATGTTGCCGTAGCGACGCCCCTTGAGGGTCGACGATTCTGCGGCCAGACAGACGTTGGAAAAGACTTCTTCAGCGGCCCTGACGACCCTCTTGGTCCAGGCCAGAGGGGCCGAGTCGGCCAGGTTCGCCACGACGATGCCGTCAGTGTGCAGGATACGCAGGACGTCGGTGAAGAACTCGACGGTGACCAGGTCAGCGGGCACCCTCGCACCGTCGAAGGCATCCAGGATGACGACGTCAGCGAAGTCCTCGCGCATGGCGGCGATCCCAGAGCGTCCGTCGACGGGCCGCACCTTGATCCCGGAACGAGGCGGAAGTGGGGCCTTGAGCCGCACCTCCTCGGTGAGCTCGGTATCCGGCTCACAGACGATCTGCGGGCTCGTCGGACGGGTGAATGCCACGTACCGTGCCAGACACATTCCTGCCCCGCCGACGTGAATGATGCGCATCCTCTCCCCCGCCGGGCGGTGGACATCGAGATGATCAGCGATGCGTTCCGTGTAGTCGAACTCGAGATGAGTGGGGTCATCCGGGTCAATCCAGGACTGATCAGCCCCGCCGACGCGGACAATCCATGCTCCTGGGGTGTCTGGATCGGGCACGAGACGCTCGTGTCGCTGGTGGGGGTCAGGGGCAAGCACGGGCTCGACCCTATCGGGGCTGTCGACGCTATTCGTCGCTACCCTTTCCCCTGCTGGTCCAGTTGCGACCTGGTCCAGCGTTGCGAGCCCGCCCGGGACGACCCCCCGTCGGGCGCGCACCGACTGTTCGTCCTTTCGTCCACCCGCGTTCACAAACCCGTGGGACCGCCGTCGCACCCGTTTGCTCTGATGAAATGCGCGGCTGTGACGGAGTGTCCGGCCATGAGTGTCGAGGAGTCATACACATGTCGTCGATCAGTCGTCGCCACCTCATCCTGGGCGGGGCCGCCATCACCCTGGCCGGGGTAGCCGTTCACAAGGGCTGGCCAGCCAACGCTGCCCCTTACACCACCACCGGGGTGGTCGAGGATGGGCCCGGTATCCGTGGCTGCATCGCCTTGCTGCCCGACACCCAGTTCTATTCACGATACGGCGTCGCCACCGCCGACCTCTTCACCAAGCAGTACCCCGGACTACCCAACCCGTATGACTGCCAGACGAAGTGGATCGCCGATAACACGAAGACCTACCGGATCGAGATGACTCACCACTTGGGTGACGTCGTCGATCAGTCCGGCGATGGCCACGAGGACCAGTTCGTCGTCGCCTCCCGCGCCATGAAGATCATGGACGACGCCAAGGTGCCGTACTCGATCATCCCCGGCAACCACGACGTCGCTAACGACTTCAAGTACTACCGCACGTGGTTCCCGAAGTCTCGGCAGAAGTCGTCGCCCAGTTTCAAGGCCATGGGCCCCAGCGGACTGTCCAACTGGCACGCATTCTCCGTCGCCGGAGTACCGATGATGGCGGTCAACGTCCCGTGGGGTTCCGACACTGCCGACCTCGACTGGGCCGAGTCGGTGCTCAACGCCCACCCGACGGTGCCGACAATCATCACGACCCACCAGATCATCGACATCTCGCCTGAGGGGACCGCCCTGTCGACCGCCTTCGGCCAGCGCATCTGGGACCGCCTCGTCAAGACCCACAACCAGGTGTTCCTCACCGTCAACGGTCACCACCACGGAGCGACGAACCGCATCCTCACCAATGACGCCGGTCAGCCGGTGTTCCAGCAGCTCCTCGACTACCAGATGGCCTACCAGGGTGGCAACGGACTCATGGCACCCATGGAGTTCGACTTCACCCACAACCAGTTGTCGCAGACGGCCTTCTCACCGTGGGTGCCGCTCAAGGGAGCCAAGGCCAACTCCTTGGACCGCGCCCTGCTGGAGGGCCCCGGCGACACGTGGTCGACGCACTTCGACTTCGCATCCCGGTTCGCCTCCTTCGGCGCTGACTTCCACCCGACCGGCGAGGTTCCCTCGGCCACCAAGGCGCTACGCGACCATCTTCTGAAGACCTTTACCCCGATCGCCGAGCTGCCGCTCGTGCCACCGGTTAACGATCAGGACTACCCCAAGGTTCCCGGCACCGTGGCACACTGGCGGCCGACGTCGGTCGACGGGGAACTCATCGAGAAGGACATCACCGAGAACGGCAACGACATGAAGCTCAGGGTGGCCGGCCTCGCACCGGACTCGGCCGCCCTCGTCGACGATCACATGAACTACTCGTCCGGCATGCAGGCCATCAAGCTCGTACCGGCGTCCAAGGGCAACTTCTCGTACTTCGCCACGAGCAAGGACGCCCCCATCAACAAGGAACGGTTCACGAAGGGCTACACCTTCGAAACCTTCATCAATATCGACAAGGACTACAGCGACCCCAACTACTGGAGCGCCTTCCTGAGCCGAGGCGGCACGCGCAACGACCTGCCGAACTTCAACGTCCCCGGTGCCGACGACAGTGATCTGGACGAGCCGCCGATGGCAGGGGCGATCTCAAGCCTCAAGGAGATCCAGTGGGCGTTCACCGACATCGCCCCCGTCGGCATGGGCTACTCTGACTGGTCCGGCGACGTCGACCTGGGCAAGTGGTACCACATCGCGGTCGTCGACGACCCTGCCGAGGGTTCGGTCGTCATGTACGTCAATGGCGTACCCATGCTGCGCAACCAGTACGGCACCAAGGGGCAGGCCCACGGCATCAACGGCTTCGACGACCTGCCGTGGATCATCGGAGGCAGCATTTACGGCGGCGCCATGGACAAGGGCTTCTTCGGGCTCATCGGTGAGATGCGCTTCATCGACCATCCGACCACGCCTGAGCATTGGCTCACGGCGCGCGCCACCAAGTCTTCTCCCACGCCGTCTTCCTCCACGACGCCGACCTCGACCTCTACCACCACCCCGTCGGGAACGGCATCCTCGACCCCGTCGGCAACGACACCCTCGACGCAATCGCCCGCGGCCCCATCGTCTGGACCCTCGGTGACGGCACCGTCGATCTTCCCGGGCCGCCGCGCCCCGCGTCCGTCGAGGTTGCCGCGCACCGGTCGCTGAGACCGGCACATCGCTGACCCGTCATCGGCTCGTCAGGCCGTCGGAGTCCGCGGCGACGTCGAAGGTGACGATGCCACCGTCCTGCACCTGGCCGGAGAGCACCTTGCGAGCCAACTGGTCCTCAATGGTGGTCTGCACCAGACGACGCAGCGGTCGGGCACCGTAAACCGGATCGAATCCCGTAGTCGCTAGCCACTCCTTCGCAGCATCAGTGGTCTCGACGGTGATCCTGCGATCAGCAAGCCTCGAGTTCAACTTGGCCAGGTTCGTCTCGACGATCCGAGCAAGATCCTCACGGGAGAGCGGGTCGAACATCACGACGTCGTCGAGTCGGTTCAGGAACTCGGGACGGAATGCCGCACGCACCGCATTCATGACGGCTTCGTGCTTGGCCTTGTTGTCGAGGTCAGGATCCGACAGGAACTGGCTGCCGAGGTTGCTCGTCAGTACCAGGATGGTGTTTCGGAAGTCGACCGTACGACCCTGACCGTCGGTGAGACGGCCGTCATCGAGCACCTGCAGCAGGATGTTGAAAACGTCCGGATGGGCCTTCTCCACCTCGTCGAGGAGGATGACCGAGTACGGACGACGCCGCACGGCCTCGGTGAGCTGGCCTCCCTCCTCGTATCCGACGTAGCCCGGAGGGGCACCGACCAGGCGCGAGACGGAGTGTTTCTCCATGTACTCGCTCATGTCGATGCGGACCATGGCGGTCTCGTCGTCGAAGAGGAACTGGGCCAGGGACTTGGCCAGCTCGGTCTTGCCGACGCCGGTCGGTCCGAGGAAGAGGAAAGACCCGGTGGGCCGGTTCGGGTCGGAGATGCCCGCCCGGGAACGACGCACCGCGTCCGACACCGTCTTGACGGCGCGATCCTGACCGATGAGGCGTTCGTGCAGACGCTCCTCCATGTGGAGCAACTTCTCCTGCTCGCCCTGCATCATTCGACCGACGGGGATGCCGGTCCACGAGGACACGACCTCGGCGATGTCGGAGGTGCCGACCTCCTCGGAGACCATCCGGGAGCCGTTCTCCTCGGCCTTGTCAGCCGCCTCAGCCTCCTTCTCCAGGGCCGGGATCTGGCCGTAGAGGATCTCGGAGGCCTTGCCGAAGTCACCCTCACGCTGGTACTTCTCGGCGGCGGTGCGCAACTGATCGATGCGGGTCTTGAGCTCGCCGACCTCATTGAGGCTGGCCTTCTCGGCCTCCCAGCGGGTCTCGAGCCCGCGCAGGGTCTCCTCCTTGCCGGCCATCTCGGCGCGCAGCCTCTGCAGACGCTGCTTGCTGGCCGGGTCCTCCTCCTTCTCGACGGCGAAGATCTCCATCTTCATGCGGTCGACCTCACGACGCAGGGTGTCGATCTCCTCCGGGGAGGAGTCGATCTCCATGCGAAGACGGGAGGCAGCCTCGTCAATCAGGTCAATGGCCTTGTCAGGGAGCTGACGCGCGGTGATGTACCGGTTGGACAGGCTGGCGGCCGCGACGAGGGCACCGTCGGTGATGCGCACCTTGTGATGGGCCTCGTAACGCGCCCGCAGACCACGCAGGATGGCGATGGTGTCCTCCACCGAGGGTTCACCGACGAAGACCTGCTGGAAACGACGTTCCAGGGCGGGGTCCTTCTCGATGTGCTCGCGGTACTCGTCAAGGGTGGTCGCGCCGATCATCCGCAGCTCACCGCGAGCCAGCATGGGCTTGAGCATGTTGCCGGCGTCCATGGCGCCTTCACCAGAAGCTCCGGCACCGACGACGGTGTGCAGCTCGTCGATGAAGGTGATGACGTGCCCCTCGGCCTCCTTGATCTCGTTGAGGACGGCCTTGAGACGTTCCTCGAACTCACCACGGTACTTGGCGCCCGCGACCATCGAGGACAGGTCCAGGGAGACGACCCGGCGACCCTTCAGGGAGTCGGGGACGTCCCCGGCCACCACTCGCTGAGCCAGCCCCTCGACGACGGCGGTCTTGCCGACGCCGGGCTCGCCGATGAGGACTGGGTTGTTCTTGGTGCGTCGCGCCAGCACCTGGACGACGCGACGGATCTCCTGGTCGCGACCGATGACTGGGTCGAGCTTGCCAGAACGAGCGCGCTCGGTGAGATCGACGGAGTACTTGGCCAGGGCGGACTCTCCACCCTCGGACTCCTCGGAGGTGACGCGACGGTCACCACGTCCCTCGTTGAAGGCGGACGCCAGGGAATCGGGCTTGAGGCCGAGACCCGCGAGACCGCTCTGGACGTCGGAGGGAACCGCCGTCAGGGAGATGAGGAGGTGTTCGGTGGCGACGAAGGAGTCACCCATGGCCTCAGCACGGTTCTGTGCGTCGGCAATCACCCGAGCAAGGGCACCCGAGAGCTGTGGCTGGGCGACGGATGCCCCCGAGCTCGATGGCAGGGCGCGCATGGCGGTGGTTGCGACGGCGTCAACCCGTTGCGGATCGATGCCCAGGCCAGCCACCAGAGGGCCGACGGTGTTGTCCGGGATGGTGAGAAGAGCATGGAGAAGATGCGAAGGCTCCACGGACGGATTCCCGTGGGCCAACGCGTGCCGAGTGGCGGCGGTGACCGCGTCACGGCTCATCGTGGTGAGATTGGTGTCCATTACCTGCCTCGCTGAAGTTGAGTTGCTATGACTCAAGTATGGACCTTCATGCTGCACAGTCAAGTGTGGTTGAGTCCCATCGACTCAACTCTGCCGACAGCAGAGGAGCGCACCACGTCACAACCACCAGATCCCCATGTCACCGACACAATATGGCGACGCCGTACCTAACAGCACGGCGTCGCCGATTGTCATCGCTGCGACAGCGGCGGCCTCAGGAGCCGTCGAGACGCGCTCACAGGTGGGGTTTCACCTGAGTGTTGTAGATGTTCTCGAGGGTGGAACGCAGCTTGGTCATGGCCGGCTTCAGCTCGGCACCCTGCTGGATGACCGAGGCGATGGCCTTGGCGATCTCCTGATCGCCACCGGGCAGGAAGACGCGAGCGTAGTCCTGCGGACGGGTGGCGTCGAGCTGCTTGATGGCCTCACCGATGAGCGGGTTCTCCTTGAGCAGCTTGGAGGTGTCGGAATCGTTGCAGACCGGCATGTAACCGGTGGCAGCGGAGAAATCGACGGTGTTCTCGGCATTGGTGAGGAAGCCGATGAACTTGGCGGCGGCCAGCTGCTTCTCCTTGCTGGAGCGAGAGCAGATGGCCACACCGGCACCACCGGTCGGGCAGACCGGCTTCTCGACGGCAGGTCCACCGGGCAGGAACCCGACGCCGACCTCGAACTTGTTGCCGACGGCCTTCTGGACGCCGACGAGCGAGCCGGTGGAACCGATGGTGGCCGAGCAAGCGCCGGCAGCCATGTCGTCGGTGGACTCGTTGGAGGAGACTCCGGCCCACTTCTCCTTGAGGACCGCGTCACGAACGACCGTCAGGGCCTCGATGGACTCGTCGGAGTCACAGATGATGTCGAAGGAGTCCTTCTTGGACCAGCCGCCGCGGTATCCCCACAGGATGTTCTGCAGGGTCCAGCCGGCGTAGTCGGTGACCGACGGGAACTGGTAGGCGTGCTGAGCTCCGGTCTTGGCGTCCTGCAGCTTCTTGGCCCAGGTCCTCCACTCGTCCCAGGTCTTCGGGGCGCGGTCGGGCAGACCGGCAGCCTTGAAATGGTTCTTGTTGTAGTAAAACAGCGGGGTCGAGCGGGAGAAGGGCAGGGCGTACAGGTTGTCCTTGTAGCAGTAGTCGTCGATGAGGCCCTTGCGGTAGACCGAGACGTCAACCTTGGCAGCCTTGAGCAGGTCGTCCAGCGGAGCGATGGCGTCCTGCATGTAGTAGCGGAACCACCAGACGTCGGAACCGATGATGACGTCAGGGGTGTCCTTGCCGGTCAGCGCGGTCTGGAACTTCTGCGCAACCTCCTCGTAGGAGGAGCCGGCCGGGACGATCTTGACCGAGATCCCTTCCTTGGCCCTGAAATCGTCGCAGATCTTCTTGGTGACGTCACCGGATCCCCCGGGATTGTTGGTCCAGAAGGTGATGTCGGTGGCGGGCTTGACGTCGGCGTAGTCAACCTTCTCGGCAGCCTTGGAGGCTCCCTTGCTGGAGGAGCTGACGGCGGAGGGGCCCGAGCACGCGGCCAGGCCGAGGGTTCCGGCCCCGAGGGCCGCCATGGTCAGCAGCCGACGACGGCTGATGGAATTGAGATCGGACACGGTGATGCTCTCCTTGTGGATCGAGTCGAACGTGGAAACGGAGTGGATGGAAACTCGTGCCGGAAGGGAGACCGGCAGCGTCACTGGACCAGCGGACGCAGGTCACTTGACCGCGCCCTGGGTGAGTCCGGCGACGAGGTAACGCTGGAGCAGGACGAAGATGATGAGCACTGGCAGGATGACGAAGACGGCACCGGCCATGAGGATCGGGTAGACGCCGGCGTCGGAGTCGACGGCCTGCAGTGCGGTCAGACCCACCGGGAGCACCATCCGTGAGGTGTCCGAGGTGATGACCAACGGCCAGATGTAGTTGTTCCACTCGTCGACGATCGTCACCAGGGCGACCGTCGCGATGGCGGGAGCTGACATCGGGATGACCATCGTGAACAGCCGGGTCATGTGACCAGCCCCGTCGACCTCAGCGGCCTCCATGACCTCACCCGGCAAGGACAGGAAGTGCTGACGTAACAGGAACGTCCCGAAGGCCGTACCCAGGCCGGGGAAGATGATGCCCCAGTAGGTGTTCACTCCCCCGAGCTGGGAGATGAGGACGTAGTTCGGGACCAGGGAGACCTGGGCGGGAACCATGAGGGCGACGAGAACCAGGATGAAGATGATCTTGCGTCCCGGGAAGTGCAGGAAGGCGAAGGCATAGGCACTGGTACAGGCCAGGACGAGCTTGACCGTCGCGCCAATGGCGGTGACGATCACGGTGTTGAGGAACAGCTGCGGGAAGTCGATGGTCCGGGAGGCCTGACGGTAGGCGTCGAAACTCCAGTGATGGGGCCACCAGACGACGTCCTGGCCGACGATCTCGGACGGGGTCTTGAAGGATCCCAGCACCATCCACAGCAGTGGCAGGACGACGATGAGGGCGGCCAGAATCATCGGCAGGTAGCCCGTGAAGGCCTTGGAAACACCGGACTCGGCCCCCACGACCGACTCGTCGACCTTGTGAGGACGGCGGATGTCGGCGCGACGAACGGCAGCATTCAAGCTCACGAGTAGTGCACCTGCCTTTCGAGGAAGCGCATCTGGATGACGGTGAGGATGAGCAGGATGACGACGAGGACCGTCGACTGAGCGGCCGAGTAACCGGCGCGGTTGTACGTTCCGAAAGCCTGGATGTACGAGGAGTACATGAGGGTCGAGGTGCCCTGACCCAGCGGGGTCATGATCTTGATGATGTCGAAGGCCTGCAGGGAGGACAACATCGTCGTCAGGGCGAGGAAGAAGGTCGTCGGCGACAGCAGCGGCCAGACCACCGAGCGGAAGGTGTGGCGACGGGAGGCGCCGTCGAGTGCTGCCGCCTCGAGCAGATCGCGCGGAATGCCCTGCAGGGCTGCCAGGTAGATGACCGCGCAGTAGCCGAGGTTCTTCCAGACGTAGACGATGATGACCATCACCAGAGCCAGATGCGGGTTGTTGAACCACTGCGGCACCGGAAGGTGCATTCCCCGCAGAATTGCGGAGAGGACGCCGGTGACGGGGTCGAAGATGAACATCCACACCATGCCGATGCCCACACCGGAAAGGACGTACGGTGCGAAGACGACGGCTCGGGCGACATTGCGTCCCACCAGTTGACGGTTGAGGACGACGGCCAGGCCGAGGCCGATGAGCATAGAGAATCCGACGGTGGCGACGGTGAAGATGAGGGTCGTCGTCAGGACGGTGCCGGCGTCGCGAGTGAAGAACTCGACGTAGTTCTGCAGCCCGACCCAAGTGGCATTGGCCGAACCGAGGGTCCAGTCGAGAGCCGAGTAGTAGATGTTCAGGAAGAACGGTCGGTAGACGAACAGTGCAATGAGGATCGCGTTCGGGGCCACGAAAGCCAGGAAGAGCAATGCCTCCCGTCGCATTCTGCGGCTTGGGCGGCGTCTGGGCACTCGATGTGGCGTGGCCGTGGACGTGATTTGTGAGGTGGCCGTCGACCTGGCTTGCGGCACTGGGTCCGACGACGGTGACGTCACCGTTCCAGGCGACGTCACGCCCACCGGCACGGCTTCGTCGACTCCGATGTTCACCCACCCTCCTCGGGGTCTCATTGCCGCTCTCTCACAGGCAGCACCAAGGAAGGACACTAGGAAGCCGAGATGTCATCATCTCGATGATCAGATGACATGGACCAGGCCCCAAGATGAACTCTTATGCCAAATTGTCGGGAAGATCACGAAAATGAACCCCTTTTTCGTGATACACGGGGTCTTCAGGTGGCGTCATGACACCATTTCATGGCAGCCGAAAGGCAGTTTCGTGAAGGTATGAAACTTGTTAGTCAGACAATAATTTTTCGAGTTTGTCAGCCGTGTCCTGCCAATCCGTGACGGCGACGCACGGGATGCCCATGACCTTGACGGGGTAGTCGTTACCGTGCTCGTCAAGGCGATCCCCGTAGAAGAGCACGTCCTCCTTGGACAGGCCCGTCACAGCGAGCAACTTGCCCAACCCAAAGGACTTGTCGCGGCCGACGCGGGTGATGTCGACGGAGGTGGATCCGCCGGCGCGCACCTCGAGGTCCGGAAGCTTCGCCGCCACGACCTCGCGGAGCTTGAGCTTCTTCTCACCGCTGGGATCCCACGCCTTCTTGGCATCGACGGGGGCCTGCTGCCCCAGGGCGGAGAAGGTGATCTGGGACTCTCGATCCTCCAACCTCGGCCCCCAGGTGTGCTCCTCCCACAACCCCAGGTCACGGGCGCAGGTCTCGACGGCATCGATAGCGCGGGACTTCTCGTCCTCGGTCAGCGCCTCGACGTAGATACGCTGCCATTCGCCGTCAACGCAGCGGAAGTACTGGGTGCCGCAGGCGGGCAGCAGGTGGAGACGATCCAGGCGGGAGGCATTGACGTCGTCAAGGGCCTCGACGACCTGAGTACGGAACTGGCCGAACTGACCGCCGGAGATGACACAGACGCTGGTGTGATCCAGCAGCCGCGACATGATGCGCGCCATGGGCTCAGGGAGACGAGTCTTCGAGGGGGCCAGGGTGTCGTCCAGATCGAACGCGACAAGTTTGGGAATCACAGCAGCACTCTACAAGGCGGGCAGGCCTTCACACCACCATTCACCCTGTTCCGAAGCCGTTTGCGTCCAACCGGAGCCACTCTGCGTGACGAGGCGGGGCCATCACCCATGTCACGACAACGGGCCCGCGAGTTTCCTCGCAGGCCCGTCGTACGACGAAGGGTCAGGACACCGAAGCAGCGTAAATCGAATCGATGGAGCTGCGGAGGGTCTCGTCGAACTCCTCCTGGGACTGGCCGTGGCTCAGCCCCTCGGCGAGAGCACGCGAGAAACTCGCGATCAGTCCGTGGTTGCGAGCCAGCTTCTCGTTGGCCTCCTCACGGGAGTAGCCACCGGACAGAGCCACAACACGAAGAACCTTCGGATCCGCGATGAGATCGGTGTACAGGTCATCGGTCGTCGGAATCGTCAGCTTCAGCATGATCCTGGCGTCGAGAGGCAGGGCGTCGATGTGCTCACGGATGAGGTTGTGCAGCCTCTCCTCCGCCTTCTGCTTGTTCGGGGCGTGGATGTCGACCTCGGGCTCGAGGATCGGCACCAAGCCAGCGGCGCGGACCTGTTCACCGAGCTCGAACTGCTGATCGACGATCTTCTTGATGCCGTCCTTGTCGTCATCAAGAATGACCGAGCGCTCCTTGGTGCCAAAGATGTGCTTCTCCTCGACAGCGCGATGAAGGAGCTCGTCAAGACCGGGGATCGGCTTCATGACGCGGACGTGGGACTCCTCGTCGGCCAAGCCCTTGTCGATCTTGAGGAAGGGGACGATGCCCTTCTTCTGCCACAGGAAATCACCGGTGGGAATTCCCTCGATCTCACGATCCATCGTCATCTCGAACAGAATCGCGGCGAGAATGTGGTCGCTGGTGAACGACGGGCTGGTGATGATCCTGGTCCGCATCTCGTGGACGAGATCAAACATCTTGTCCTTGTCGTCGCCGTAGACCTCGGGCTCCACCCCGTACGCCTTGAGAGCCTTCGGTGTGGAGCCTCCGGACTGGTCCAGAGCGGCAATGAATCCGGGCGCAGTTCCCATACGTTCAGTCTGCTGGGCGCACGCATCAGTAGCTGTCATAGCGACATCTCCTTCGACTTCGATGGCGTCTTCCAACGTACCCGAAAAAGCCGGACGGAAAAGCCTAGCGAGGTATTTCGTGCCATCCTCGCGCCATCCTCACCAAGCCGGGAGCGTGACGGTTTCCAATGTCGATCCGATCAACGGTGACGGCGATGAGCGTGGCCGATCCGGTATCGGTCATCACCTGGACGAAACCGTGCAAAACCGGGCCTGGGGTACTCAGTTGCGGCGCTCCCTCAGTGCTGGGTATCCACTCAGTTCCGACGAAGTGGTCCGCACCGGGTACCGCGAACGCATCTGCCAGATCGGTCCGGTCCGCATCAAGCATGTGGACGATGACGCGGGCCCCCTCCTTCAGAGCCGCCAAGGTCGTCGAGCCATTACCCATCGACACCGAGACGACGGCAGGCACGACTGACACCGATGCCAGGGAGGACACCGTCAGCCCCTCCGGACCAGCTGCACCCATCGTCGTCAGGATTGCCACGCCGGCGGGATGTCCGCGGAAAGCGGTCGCCAGCTCAGTGGCCAATTCGTGAGTTAGGCTCGGTGTGGGGTTCGGCGTCGTCACGCCCTGAGTTTGTCATCAATCTCACGAAGGACGCCAGACAGTTTCACTCAGGGATCATTCACCTCATGATCGTCGCGACGACGAGGACGACGTTGAGAGCTGACACCGCGACGACGACCGTCCACGAGATGACGGACATGACGCGGCCATTCGCCCATTGACCCACCAAGCGTCGGTCCCCCGTGAACCGCGCCAGTGGCACGAGGGCCAGCGGCAACCCCATGCTCAGGAGGACCTGGCTGAGGACGAGGGCCCTGGTCGGATTCGCTCCCGACGCCAGGATGATGAGGGCCGGGATGATCGTCACGAGCCGGCGGACGAGCATGGGAACTCTCATGTGGAGCAGCCCTGCCATGATCTCGGCCCCGGCATAAGCACCTACCGACGTCGAGGCCAACCCCGACGCGAATAGTCCGATGGCGAAGATGACCCCGATCGTCGACCCCAAGGAGGAGCTGATGGCCGCGTGGGCCTCGGTGATGCCGTCAATCCCCTCGACTCCCTGCAAGCTCGCCGCTGCCAGCAGCAGCATCGCGATGTTCACCGATCCGGCCAACACCAGGGAGACCGCGACGTCCCATCGCGTCGCCTTGAGAAGTCTGGAGATATGGCCCGGCCGATCATTCACCCCGTGACGATCTCGCACCAGTGAGGAGTGCATGTACACCGCGTGTGGCATGACGGTGGCGCCCAGCATCGATGTGGCCAACATGACCGTTTCGGTGCCTTCGAACCTCGGGATCATGCCGGAGGCAATTCCGCTCCACGACAGGGGCGAGAAGGCCAGTCCTGCCGTGAAGCCAATGGCGACGACCACGAGCATCCCGATGATGACGATCTCGAAAGTACGCTGCCCGTGACGAGACGGGATTGCCAGGATCGCCAGGGACAGCGCCCCAGTGATGAGACCTCCGACGAGCAGTGGTAGGCCGAAGAGCATCTCCAAGGCCACTGCCCCACCAATAACCTCGGCCAGGTCCGTCGCAGCCGCGACCAGCTCGGCCTGGAACCAGAAGGCCAGCCGACTGCTTCGACGTGGTAGAGCGTCCCCGACGAGCTCAGGAAGGGAATGGCCAGTGACCAGTCCCAGCTTGGCCGACAGATATTGCACCAGCATCGCCATGACGTTGGCGACGACCAGCACCCACACCAGCAGGTAGCCATAGCCAGCCCCTGCCGAGAGGTTCGCGGCGACGTTCCCCGGATCGACATACGCCACGGCCGCGACGAAGGCCGGGCCCATCAGGCGTATCAGTCGGGAACGGTTCTGCACACCGCAATCATGGCCCCTCGGCCACGGACCTCCCAGCGGAGCCACAACCAACGGCCAGGTTTTCGGAGAGAGCTGAACGGTCACGGATGGTCGGATCCTCCTTAAATCCACCGACGGAAGGATGTGGCTCATCCCTTCTGGCCGTAGGGTCAGAACGGTGAGCAGCACTTCCGTCCCCACACGTCGTCCCCCGGGACGTCTGCGTCGTGGCTATCGGTGGTTGCGCGCGCACCCCATGATCCTCGACTCGGTGTTCGTCTTCGTCGTCGTTGTGGTCACCGTGATGTCCTGGGCTCAGCAAGACCATGTCACTGCCCATGAAATATGGATGCTCGTGCTGGTCCTCGCGGTTGCAGCCTCCTGGGTGTGGGCCCGCACCAGGCCGGAGATCACGGCGGCAGTACTGGTCGGCTCACACCTCGTCCAGCTTGCGATGACGACCGGCCCGTGGCCGCAGAACGTTCTGGTACCCATCATCCTGTACCAACTCTCGCTGAAGACCGAGAGACCACGGCGCAGCTTCTGGCTCGCACTGTGCTTCGTCGCCCCGATCGCCGCCGCGGTGAGTTGGGGATTCGACCCCAGGTCCGATCTGAACACGCATACGAAGCTGCTGCGCTCCGGCATCATCGCGATCGGGTGCATGGCATGTTGTCTGGCATCCTGGTTCGCCGGAAGTGCGGCTCGGGGTCGTCGCCAGACCATGGAGGCGTTGCGCCAACGCGCCATCGATCTGGAACGCGAACGCGACCAGGGCATCCGTCTTGCCACTCAGGAGGAACGCGCCAAGATCGCCCGGGACATGCACGACATCGTCGCCCACTCCCTGTCGGTCATCGTGGTGCAGGCCGACGGTGGCTCCTACCTCGCCCACCACGAGGAGGTCGGCGACGCCGAGACCCGTCTGGCGGCCAGCGCCCAGGCACTCGACACGATCGCCACGACCGCCCGTCACGCCCTCGACGAGACCCGTCGTCTCGTCGGGGTGCTGCGCGACGACGACTCCGCCCCCGAACTCGCCCCCACCCAGGGCCTTGACGACATTCCTCGTCTGGTCGAGGAGATGAAGGGAGCGCTGTCCATCGACCTCAGGGTCGAGGGCGACCCGGAATGCCACGAACCCCTCTCCCAGGGCGCCCAGCTGGCCTGTTACCGCGTCGTCCAGGAAGCCCTCACCAACGTCCTCAAGCACGGCGGTCCTGCCGCCACCGCCCAGGTCATCGTCAGCCATCACCCCGGCAACGTCACCCTGGAGATCCTCGACGACGGGCGAGGAGCCGGAGTAACTGGCATCGAGCGGGCCGACGGGGCAGGGCATGGCCTGGTGGGGATGCGCGAACGTATGTCCGCTTGGGGTGGCACTCTTGAGGTGGGAAGTCGCCCGGACCACGGGTTCCGAGTCCACGGCGTCATCCCCACCCATCAATCATCAGTAATCGTCAGTCCGAGCCCCGGAGGACCATGCCATGACCGACCCGATCCGACTCCTCCTGGCCGATGACCAGCAGATGGTTCGTGCCGGATTCCGCCTGGTCCTCGACGCCCAGCCCGACATGACCGTCGTCGGGGAGGCCAACACCGGCGCCGAAGCCGTCACCCTCGTCGATGAGCTGTCCCCCGACGTCGTCCTCATGGACATCCGGATGCCCATCCTCGACGGCCTGGGCGCCACCGAGAAGATCATGGTCGCCCACCCTGAGGCCAGGATCCTCGTCCTGACGACCTTCGACCTTGACGAGTACGTCCATGCTGCCCTGCGCGCCGGAGCGTCCGGATTCATGCTCAAGGACGCCGGACCGACGGAACTGCTGGCCGCCATCCGAGCGGTTCGTGACGGCGACTCGGTCGTCGCCCCGTCGGCCACCCGGCGTCTCATCGAACGCTTCATCCCTCGTCAAGGGGAGGGCGCGCCGACAATGACCGACCCCAAGCTCATAGACTCCTTGTCCGACCGGGAGCGCGAGGTGCTCACCTGCGTCGGCGAAGGGCTGACGAACGCCGAGATCGCCGAGCGGCTCTACTTGGCCGAGACGACCGTCAAGACCCACATCGGGCACATCCTGTCCAAACTCAGCCTGCGTGACCGGGTCTCCATGGTCATCACTGCCTACGACGCCGGACTGGTTCGACCCGGTCGCTGACCTTTCGGACATGAGGGCCCTCAGCCCGGTCCTTCCGCCGACGAGCTGGATCCTCCTGCAGTAGGAGAGCAGGAACCGTTCCCGGGACTGATGTGTGACGAGGGACAACGCCCATAGCGTCAAAGGCGTTGTTGCACCTCGACACAGGAGTTCTCATGTCTGCCTCAGCGCCGGCCGCGCCGACCGCATCCTCGACGACCGTCCCCAGCGCGGTCCGCACCCTTGACCTCACCAAGACCTACGGTTCGGGAGCCACCCTTGTGCGGGCGCTGCGCTCCGTGACCCTCGACATCCCGGCCGGGCGCTTCACCGCCATCATGGGGGCGTCGGGTTCGGGCAAGTCGACCCTGCTGCACTGCATGACGGGTCTGGACTCCCCCACCTCTGGACGGGTGTGGATCGGCGACCACCGAGATCACTCACCTCGACGACGACGCCCTCACCCGGCTGCGTCGCGACCACGTCGGATTCGTGTTCCAGTCCTTCAACCTCATGCCGACGCTGACGGCCACCGACAACATCATGCTGCCGCTGAGGCTGTCCCACCGCAAGGTCGACAAGGAGTGGTTCGACCACATCACCGGGATGCTCGGCCTCACCGAACGCCTTCGCCACAAGCCGTCGGAGCTGTCGGGCGGCCAGCAGCAGCGCGTTGCCGTCGCCCGTGCCCTGGTGACCCGTCCGGACGTCATCGTCGCCGACGAGCCCACCGGCGCCCTCGATTCGGAGGCCAGCGACGACCTGCTCGACTTCCTGCGCCACTGCGTCGACGACCTCGGCCAGAGCGTCGTCATGGTCACCCACGACCGCGACGCCGCCGCCAGGGCCGACGACATCGTCACCGTCGCTGACGGCCAGGTTTCCACCACTCGTGGGCAGGAGGTGTTGGCATGATTCATGAACGTCGTCGTCTCATTCCCACGATGATCGCCGTCATCATCGGGGTGGCCTTCATGGCCAGCACCCTGATGTTGATGGATTCGATCAAGGCTTCCACGTTGCGGACCCAGGCGGCAGCCGTCGGGGATGCCGCCGTAGTCGTGACTGGCAAGGACAAGACCATTGCCCAGACCACCGTTGACAAGGTCGCCAAGGTCGATGGCGTGACCTCGGTCGAGGCCACCCGCAACGTCTTCCTGCAGCGCACCGACAACGGGCAGTCCGCCTATGTCTCCGGCCACCTCGTACCAGCCCACCCCGACATGGTCGAGGGACGCGCCCCGACGGGGCCGAACGAAGTCGCCGTCAACCAGAGCACTGCGGACAACAAGGCCGCGGTCGGCTCCCGGATCACGGTCAGTGACATGTCTCAGAAGAAGCTGAAGTCCACCAACCTGACCGTGGTGGGCGTGCTCAATCCGAATGCTCGGACCACGAGCACCCCGACCTCTCCGGAGATCTACCTGCCTGCCGCCACCCTGGCCGGCATCAGTGGTCAGGAAGGTGCCGACGTCCTGTACGTCAATTCCGACCGCCCAGCCTCCGAGGTCGTCAAGGATGCCTCCAAGGCCGTCGGCAGTACCGCCACCGTCCGTACCGCAGACGACGAGCGAGCCCACCAGGCCGAGCACGCCTCCGACGGATTCGCGGCCATGACGACCTTCATGGGTGCCTTCGCCGTCATCGCCCTGGCCGTCGCAGCGATGGTGATCGTCAACACCTTCACCATCCTCGTCGCCCAACGCACCCGCACCCTGGCCTTGGCCCGCTGTATCGGTGCCACCCGCAAGCAGGTGCGTCGCTCGGTGGTGGGCGAGGCCCTCACCGCCGGCCTCATCGGATCGGCCGTCGGAACGGCTCTTGGTATTGGCGTCACCCAGCTCATGCTCATGGGGCTCAAGGCTGCGGGCTCCCCGGTCGACGCTTCGGTCAGCGTCACCGTGATGTCATGCATCATCCCACTCATTGTCGGAATCGTCGTGACGACCTTGGCCGCCCTATCACCGGCACGTCGCGCCACCAAGGTCGCCCCGGTCGCTGCTCTGCAGCCCATGACCGAGACGCCCACCCGCAGGATCGGTCGGGTCCGCATCATGCTCGGTGCCCTGCTCTTCATCGCCGGTGCCGCCCTCGTCGTCGTCTCCGCGACCGCTGACATGGAGACCAATGTCGCCGTGCTGTGCGGGGTGGCCGGTGGATTCGTCAGTTTTGCCGTCGTGCTGGTGCGGGCTCCCGTCCTCATCGGCGGGCTGAGCCGAGCCGTCGGCTCAGCCCATCTCGGCGGGGTTCCGGGGGAGTTGGCTGTCGAGAACACTCAGCGCAACCCGCGCCGTACCGCCACGACGACGTCTGCCCTGCTCATCGGCGTCACCCTCATCACCACCGTCGCGACGGGAGCTGCCACCGGACGGGCCTCCATCGACAAGGTCATGAACGGTCACTTCCCCGTCGACGCCACCGTGCGAGCCCAGGGTCCGCTCGACAAGGCGACCATTCAGGACGCCAGGAAGACCGACGGAGTCGCCAAGGTCGCTACTGTGACGACAGCCACCGGAACCATTGAGGGCGGCGGGGATGCCAAGCAGACCACCATCCAGGGCGTCTCATCGGAGTTCTCCCAGGTCGTTCGCAACGATTCCGCCACCAAGGGGCTCGACAGCACCCACGCCGTGGGCTCCGTGCCAGGTGCCTCTGACGGCGACAAGATCACCGTCACCGTCAATGGCAACAAGGTCAACCTGACCCTGGTCGGACATGGTCAGGACACGCAGGGCATCGTCGTCACCCAGGACGTCATGACCAAGCTGGCTCCGAAGGCCGAACCCACCCAGCTGCAGGTCCGCTACAAGGACGGCACCGATCAGTCCAAGACCACCCAGGCCCTGTCCAAGTCCATGTCGGCCCACCAGGGAGTGACGGTCGCCTCGACCGCTGATCAGAAGGCCCAGATGGACAAGGTGATCAACATCCTGCTCGGCATGGTCGTCGGTCTGCTGGTGATTTCGGTCATCATCGCAATGGTCGGCGTCGCAAACACCCTTGGCCTGTCGGTGGTGGAGCGCACCCGCGAGATCGGGTTGCTGCGCGCCCTCGGACTGACGCGGAAACAGGTGCGGTCGATGTTCGGCACGGAGGCGCTCATCCTCTCGGGCATTGCGGCAATCCTCGGTATCGCGCTGGGTATCGGATACGGCATCGCCGGATCCCACGCCCTCTTCAGCTCGATCATGACCGTTCAGGCGTCCGTGCCGTGGGTTCAGATGCTCGTGGTGGCCGTCGTCTCGGTGCTGGCCGGATGGCTGGCCTCCGTGATCCCCGGTCGCCGGGGAGCGAAGATCAAGCCCGCCGTCGCCCTGGCTGAGGAGTGAGCTCAAGGGCTGGCGACACCGTGAGGTTCACAGCAGGCCTCGCTGTTGCAGGGCCGGGATGACCCGGCCGAGCAGCAGCGGGGCCTGTCTCGCGTCATCGTGGCAGTGGTCGAGGTCGGTCCACTCGTACTCGACGATCTCGGAGTCGGGGACGGGCTCGGGCCAGGAGTCCTGCCAGTCACACACATAAACCGCGCAGCGAATGCCGTCGGCGTCACCGTTAGCGGCAGGGGCGTCGAAGGTTCCCAGGTGGGTGAGGTCTGCGGGATCGAGGACCAGACAGGTCTCCTCCCGGGCCTCCCTGATGGCGGCCTCGAGAGGGGTCTCGCCGGGCTCGATCTTGCCACCGGGAAGGATGACGTGACCGGCTCCCCGTTTTCGGACGTTGAGACAGGTTCGCCCTCGCATCAGGCACACGGCGGAGAGGTTGAAGATCACCTGGTCAGGGTATCGATACTCCGGGACCACCCCACGGAGCTGCCAAGAAGTGGCCCGGATCAGGCATGTACACGTTTTCATCTCGATTTTCTGGCAGCTCCGTGGGGTGACCGGCAAGTATCGGCACCTCGGCGTCGTCGTGACCTCTCGCCTGCACGAACGCTCACCCCTCGATCACCGCCGCCTCCTTCTCGGACCCGCCCCTAAACTCACCGGCGTGACCGAACCTGATCAGCAACTGCACCGCAGTCTGAGAAACCGACACATCCAGCTCATCGCCCTGGGTGGCGCCATCGGAACCGGTCTGTTCTATGGAGCTGCCGACTCGATCTCCGCCGCTGGCCCGGCCATCGTCATCAGTTACCTGGTGGGGGGCGCGGTGATCTACCTCATTATGCGTGCCCTCGGCGAGATGAGCGTCCACCACCCGACGTCGGGCGCCTTCAGTGAGTACGCGCACCGATGGTGGGGGGACCTGCCCGGCTTCATCTCCGGCTGGAACTACTGGTTCAACTACATCTTCGTGTCGATGGCGGAGCTCTCGGTGGTCGGAATCTACGTCAACTACTGGTTCCCGGCCGTGCCCCGCTGGCTGTCAGCGGCGGTTCTCCTCGTCATCGTGACCACTGTCAACCTGCTCCACGTGCGCGCCTACGGCGAGGTGGAGTTCTGGTTCGCCATCATCAAGGTCGTCGCCATCGTCGCGATGATCATCCTGGGGCTGTGGATCATCCTCCTCGGATCTCCCCCCACCCCGGCGACCGGATTCAGCAACATGTGGCGCAACGGCGGGTTCATGCCCTACGGCGTCACCGGGATGCTCGCCGGCATCATCATCGTCATGTTCTCCTTCGGCGGCACCGAACTCATCGGCATCACCGCAGGCGAGGCCGAGGACCCGCAGTGTTCCATCCCGAAGGCCATCAACCGGGTCGTCGGGCGGATCCTGATCTTCTACGTCGGCGCCCTCGTCGTCATGCTGGCCATCGTCCCGTGGACCAAGATCGACGGCACCGCCAGCCCCTTCGTCCAGATCTTCGACCTCGTCGGCATCCCGGGAGCGGCCGCCATTCTCAATCTCGTCGTGCTCACCGCAGCGATGTCGGCGTACAACTCCGGCCTCTACGCCAACGGTCGGATGCTGCACGCCTTGGCCCACCAGGGTGACGCCCCCAAGGTTCTCGGCAAGGTCAACAGGGCCGGCTCCCCGTGGGTCGGTGTGCTGGTCTCCAGCGCGGTGACGGCCATCGCGGTGGTCGTCGTCGGGCTGCTGCCGGAACAGGCGTTCATGTACATCATGTCGATCGCCACGATCTCCGCCATCATCAACTGGGCGACGATCATCATCACCCAGATGCTCTTCCGTCGTCGTCTGGCCCCCGAGACCCGCGCAAACCTCAAGTTCCAGATGCCGGGAGCACCGGTGACCAACTGGATCGTCATCGCCTTCCTGGTGCTCATGGTCGTCGTCATGCTGATCATGCCGCCCTTCCGGATCGCCGTGGCGATCGGCCCGATCTGGCTGGCCGTCCTGACTCTGGGGTGGTGGCTGTCTCGTCGCCGCAATCAGTCACGGGGCTGATCAGGTCCCCTCACCGACATGACGGGGGCCGGACGGTTGCACAACCGACCGGCCCCCGTTCCGGAAGAACTCACACCAGGACGATGACCTGCACCAGGAGGATCTTGACGATGGTTCCCAGCGCGAAGAGGGCACCGTAGGCCGACTCGATGCGCTCGTCGTTGACCAAGGAGTTGGCGTAGCTGAGGATGGCCGGCTGGCCCACGAAACCGGCGAAGGCACCGGTGGCGCGCTGGGCCGACAGTTTCATGAACCAGGCCGCAGCAATGACGATCACTCCACCGAGGACCAAGGTGACGGCTGAGACGCCGATGACTGCCAGACCGGTCCAGCTGGCGGCCTGGGACAGGAAGGCGGGACCGGACGCCAGCCCGACGCAGGCCAGGAAAATCATGAGACCGAGCTGACGCAGAATCGCGTTGGTGGCGTGTGGCAGCTGCCACCGCAATGGACCCGTACGATGCACCGACCCCAGGATCATACCCATGACGAGCGGTCCGGCTGCGGTTCCCAGCTCGAAGCGCAAGCCGCCGGGCAGGGCCACCATGAGAGCCCCGAGCAGCAGACCAAGGGCGGCGCCGAGCCCCAGGGACAGGGCGTCGACCTGGGAGACGCGGGCCTCGGAGTCACCGAAGAGGTCGGCGGCGTCGGACAGACGATTCGCCGGCACCACGCACAGCACGCGGTCGCCCGGCTGCAGGACGATGTCATCGCGGGCCAACATGTCGAGGTCGCCACGACGCACCCGAGTCACCTTGCCACTGGTACGGCCGCGCACATCGATGCTGCCGAGGGTGTGCCCGACCAGGGCAGGGTTGGACACCAGGAAGCGGCGGAAGTCAATCTCGTGGCGCTCGTCGGTGAGGGCGCGATCAGAGACGTGGCCCAAGTGCTCGACGGCACGGTTGACGTCGTCAGGGTTGCCGACGACGAGAACCTGGTCGCCGACATGGAGGTCGTCGTCCGGGGTGGCCAGCCGCATCTCGCCGTCGCGCAGCAGGTAGGACATCCGGATCTGGTCGTCGTTGAAACCTGGGGTCTCGCGAATGGAGGTCTCGCGATCGACGACCGTTGACACCGAAGTCAGCCCGGCCTCGGCCATGGAGGTGTTGTCCTTGGTGGCCGGCCAGTGCCGCTTGGCGACGAGGGCGACCATGACGAGCCCGACGACAACGCCGACCGGATACGACAACGCATAGCCAACGAGGGTGTCCCCGGCGCCGTGGGTGGCCGTCGATGCGGCGTCGATGGCCGGTGAGGTGAGGACACCGGCGTACAGGCCGGCGACGTGGGCCGGGCTCAGTCCGAACAATCGTCCCAACCCGAGCCCGGCGGCTGCCATGGCGGCAAGCCCGACGATGCCGGCGAACATGAGGCTCCACTGACGTTTGAGGTCGGACAGGAAGGTCGATCCAGCAGCCAGGCCGACGGTGTAACAGAACAGCACGACGCCGAAGCCCTTGATCATGCCCAGGTCCTGGCCGAAACGTGGGTCGAGGGCACCCACGACGAGCCCCATGAAGAGGGCACCAGCAGCACCGAATCTCAGTGGGCCGAACTTGATCTGGCCCAGCAGGGCACCAGAAGCCAGGACGATGAGGATCGTCAGCAGTTGATGCGTGGCGAGAAAGTCGGTCAGTACTGTCATGAAACTCCTGACGTCGTGCCGGCGTTCCCGCCCCGACGGCGGGATGCGTCGTCGCAGCAGTCCCGGGAGGTCCGGGGTTCAATCCTTGGATTGTAGGACCCCGCTCGGACAGAGACGATCACGCCCGTGGCGTTGCAGGCTCGCACGGCAACGTCCGTGGTCTCATACGTACGAGTGCCGACGAGACGAATCGCGACGGCACCCAGTGTGTGTCGAGCCTGTGCGCTGAACGTGTGCGTTGAGTTGTGTCCGAGGACCTTGCCTCAGGACTGGACGGCGTCAGGGCTTGACGAGGATACGGATCGGGTTGCCCTGATGGGACTCCAGCTCCTCAATGCCGCTCTTGACCTCCGACAGCGGAATGACCTTGGAGATCGACTCCGAGAGGTCGAGGCGGTGGTACGACAGCATCTCGGCCAGCATGGCGATGTCCTGGGACTTGTAACCAAGGTGGCCGAGAACCTGTTTGCGGTGCAGGTTGAAGTCCAGGAACGGGCCGGCGTCGATGTCCTGGGAGGAGAGACCGACGGAGACCGCCTTGCCGTCGACGTCGAGGGAGTCGACGCAAGCGCGCAGGGTGGGCTTGATGCCGACGGCGTCGAAGGCGACGTCGATCATGCGGCCGTTGGTGATGTCCTCGATCTTCTGCATGAGCTCAGGGTCGTCGCTGCGCAGGGTGTGATCGGCACCGAGTCGCTTGGCGCGCTCGAGGACTGCGTCGTTGAGGTCAATGGCGATGACGGGACGCCACCGGCCAGCTTGGCGAGCTGGACGAGGTGGGTCCCGACACCACCGACTCCCCAGACGGCGACGGCGTTGCCCATGTGCACCTTGCCAGTACGGACGACAGCGGCGTAGGGGGTGGAGACGGCATCAGCGAGAAGGGCGGCCTGGTCCATCGGGACGTTGTCCGGGATCTTCGTCATTCCGGAGGCCTGGGCGACGTGGTACTCGGCCCATGCGCCATCGTAGGCGAAGGCCATCAGGTTCAGGCTCAGGCAGTCTGTGAAGGCACCACGACGACACTTGCGGCACTTGAGGCAGGGACGACCAGCGGACGGGATGACGCGGTCACCCTCCTTCCACCCGGTGACGCCGGCGCCGAGCTCGACGATGGTGCCGGAGGCCTCATGGCCCTGGGTCACAACGGGACGACTGGCCGGGAAGGCGCCGCTGATGAGGCTCAGGTCGGAGTGGCAAATACCGCAGTATGCGACCTTGATGAGCACCTCACCGGGCCCCCGGGTGCGGGATCGGGATGTCCTCGAGGGTGATGGACCGATCCGCAGCGTGGAAACGTTCGGCAAGCATGGTTTCTGTCATCTTTGATCCCTTGTCAGCGCGTCGACCTCGGTGCCGACGCTACTTGTTATTCAGGGTAATACGAATAGGACGATCCAGCACCCAAAGATCGGGGTGAGATGTGGGTTGTCTCACACTGACAGGAGATGACGGCAAGGGATGCCCCTTCCCCCTCTGCATGCTCGGTCTTGGCGATCTGGGGGGCAAGGCCCTTCAGTGCCACCTCGGCATGGACGAACCCGGTATTGATCGGCAACCTCGGCCGCAGGTTCGTCCCGACGCACACCACGACGACACGGAACACCGCCGTCAGGGCAGCTCGGCCTCCACAGCCTTGGCCAGCACGGCGTGACCCTTCTGCGACGGATGGTCACCGTCCTCGGCGAGAAGTTCGGTGTCGTCCCGCGTGCCGTCGGCGCCCTTGAACGGAGTGCGCACATCGACATAGACGACCCCGGCCTCATCAGCGATGTCCTCGACCTGGGAGTTGAACACCTTGGTGATCGTGTTGGTGACATGGGCGTAGTCCTTGCCCTGTTCACGCCCTACCTTGCCGTCCATCCCGACATTCCAGTACCCGGTGACGACGACGGTGGCATCGGGCGTCGCCATCCCGGCCTTGATGCGTTCCAGGATGGTGCGCACCCGTCCGGTCACCGCATCGACGTCACCCTCGACGCATGACGCATCGGCGTGGGCACACCTGGCGACGATCTTGTCGACGTCGAAATCGTTGGCCCCGATCGTCACGATGGCAAGATCAGCATTCTTGAGCAAGGTCCTCGTGCCAGGCGACTCGAGCTGGGTGAGGACGTCAGTGGTCTTGTATCCCGACACCGACTCGTTACCCACGGAGGCTCGCACGCTCGCTCGGTGGGCCATGTCTGTGCCGACCCGCTCGATGAAGGTGACGCACTGGCGGCACGCACTTCCCTGCGGAACGGAGTCGCCAAGACCGACAGTGCCGAGGGTTCCGCCATGCCCCGTCAGTCCGGGAGCGGACCGCCCCGCAACAAAGGACGCCGGGGCTGAGGAGGTGGCCACGCTCGGCTTACGATGCCGGTCAAAGGACCACCCATTTGCGTGGTTGACAGGCCGCAATCCGAGGGTAATCCCGACCACGACGGCCGCGACAATCACGACACTGAGAATCCTGAGAATTCCCTTCACGATCTCATCATGCCTCGTCGATGACGGGTTGTCTGCCCCCTCACAGCGGTATTTCGGTCTGCTGTCAGCGGATTCACAGCGGTCAGAATGGACTGCCCGCGCGAGATCGCAACCATCTCAAGGGCTCTCAGCCTCGGTGCGCAGGCAATGCCAATTGGGCGTGGACGACCGTCCTACCCATGTGGACCCGACCGGTGGACTCGGCGGTAAACACCCGCGCGTCCTCACTACCCTGGAACCTGGCAGCCTGCATTCCACGCACGGTGTCGGTGAGCTGATCGACCTGGTCGGACAACTGTTCGATACGACGCTCCATCTCGAGGATGCGCCTGATCCCGTTGAGGTTGATCCCCTCTTCCTGGGACAGGTGCTGAACCATCCGCAGGGCGGCGACATCACGCATGGAGTACCGACGACCCCGTCCACGGGTCCGCTCCGGGATGACCAGCCCGAGCCGGTCATAGGTGCGCAGGGTCTGCGGGTGCATCCCGGCCAACTCGGCGGCCACCGAGATGGGGAAGATGGCGGCGTCCTTGTCGATCACCGCCAGATCGACGGCGTCGGACAGCTTCCTGCTGCTCCGTGCCATCTCACCTCACCTCCCATGGCCGCGGGTTGGGTTGCCGGACGGCGTCACGGAACCCCTCCAAGGCATGTCGCGCGTCGTCGTCAAGCTTCTCGGGGACGACGATCTCGACCGTGGCGAGCAGGTCTCCCTTGTTGCCGTCCGAGCGCGGCACGCCACGACCACGCACCCGGAAGGTCCGGCCGCTGGGCGTCCCTGCGGGAATCCGCAGACGAACGGTACTTCCGGCCAGGGTCGGCACCTCGACCTCGGCGCCGAGAGCAGCCTCCGGGAAGGTCACCGGCACGTCGACGGTGAGGTTGTTGCCGTCACGTCCGAAGACCTTGTGCGGACGCACCGTCACCTTGACGTACAGGTCGCCGGCCCTGCCGCCATTCTCGCCCGGGGAACCCTTGCCTTTGATACGGATGCGCTGGCCGTCCTCCACGCCGGCAGGAATGCGGATCTGCATGGACTTGGTGGACTTCGCGCGACCCGATCCGTGGCACACCTGGCAGGGATCCTCGACAACCATGCCTCGCCCTTGGCAATCCGGGCAGGGCTCAGTCATCTCGAAGACGCCACCCGCCGAGGTCGCGTGCATACCCGATCCCTGACAGGTCGAGCACACTCTCGGCACGGTTCCGGCCCTGGCACCAGTTCCCCGGCACGCCTGGCAGGGGGCCTGGGAGACCATGTCCATGGTGACGGTCGTCCCGGACACGGCGTCGTCGAAGGAAATCGTCGTCTCCCCCTCGACGTCGGCACCACGACGAGCCGCCCTGGTCGTGGTGCGGCGTCCACCGGTGGCCCCGAAGAGATTTCCGAAGAGGTCTCCGAATCCGTCGCCGTTGGAGGCGGTACGAATGAAGTCCTCGACGTTGACGTTCGGTTGAGCGCCACCACGCGGGAACCCGAATCGGCCGGCCGTTCCGAAGAGGCTGCGAGCCTGGTCGTATTCCTTACGCTTCTTGGCATTGGACAGCACGTCGTTGGCCTCGGAGGCCTCCTTGAAACGAGCCTCGGCAGCCTTGTCACCGGGGTGGGAGTCGGGATGGTTGTCCCGGGCGATCTTGCGGAACGCCTTCTTGATCTCCTCGGGCTTCGCGTCCTTGGAGACACCGAGGACCTTGTAGTAGTCCTTCTCGGCCCAGTCCTTGGTACTCATCTGGTTCCTCCCTCCCTGATCATCGCGGGTTCTTCCGGTCTGCGATCATGGCCGCCTTCTTCGATGTGTGTCGTCTCAGTCGCCGTCAGCCTCGGGGGCCTGCTCCCCCGACCCCTCATCCTTCGACTCCCCGGGCTTGGAATTCGGGTCCGGATCGGAGACCGCCACGCGCGCCGGACGCAGGACACGATCACCGAGCTTGTAGCCGGGCTGCATCACCTGGCTGACGGAGGTGACGGTGACCCCCTCCATCGGCATCTGCATGAGAGCCTCGTGGAGATTCGGGTCGAAGGCGTCACCCACCTCACCGAAGCTGCTCAAACCATGGGTGTTGGCCACCTTCTCGAGCTCGTCGACGACGAGCTTGAAGCCGCCCTCGACCTCCCCGTGCTGGCGAGCCATGGCGATCGAGTCCAGGACCGGCATGAGGTCGGTGATGACCTTGTCGACGCCGGACTGTCGCGACAGTGCGCGGTCACGGTCGACGCGCCTCTTGTAGTTCACGTACTCGGCCTGCAGACGCTGCAGATCCTCGGTGCGTTCGGCCAGCAGGGCCTCGAGCTGGGCCTCCCGGGACATCTCCTCAGGAGCCTGCGAGTCAGCGGCCGGCTGGTCGGCGTCGATGTCGACGCCATCGACGATGTCGGCGAAACGCTCCTCGACGTTCTCGCCAGCCTGGTTGTCGTCGGCCTGGTTGTCATCGGGATTGACGTTCTTGTCAGTCATCTGTCTTCCTCCACGTGGGTGCCTCCCGCCGTGGCGGCATGATTGTCGACCCGGCGGTCGATGCGGGGTTTGGGGTCAGGCCGTGGCCCCGGTCACTTCTTGTCGTCCTCGTCGTCCACGATCTCCGCGTCCACGACGGTGTCGTCGCCGGACTCAGAGGTGGCCGACTCGGCGCCCTCACCCTGCGAGTTCTGGGCCTGGGCCTGCTGGGCAGCGGCGTAAATCGCCTGGCCCATGGCCGACGCCTTCTGATTCAGGTCGTCCATGGCGGCCTTGACCTCGTCGTCGTTGTCGGTGCCCTTGAGGGTCTCCTTCAACTTGGCGATGGCCTCGGTCACCGGGGTCTTGGTGTCCTCAGGGATCTTGTCACCGTTCTCGTCGAGCAACTTCTCGGTGCGGAAGGCCAGGGCGTCGGCCTCGTTGCGCATCTCGACAGCCTCGCGACGCTTCTTGTCGGCGTCGGCGTTGGCCTCGGCCTCCTTGACCATCCGATCAATCTCGTCCTTGCCCAGGGCGGAGCCGCCGGTGACAGTCATGGACTGCTCCTTGCCGGTGGCCATGTCCTTGGCGTGAACGTGGACGATGCCGTTGGCGTCGATGTCGAAGGACACCTCGATCTGCGGGATGCCGCGCGGGGCGGGCATCAGACCGGTCAGCTCGAAGTTGCCCAGCGGCTTGTTGTCGCGGACGAACTCGCGCTCACCCTGGAAAACCTGGATCATTACCGACGGCTGGTTGTCCTCGGCGGTGGTGAACACCTCGGAACGCTTGGTCGGGATGGTGGTGTTGCGCTCGATGATCTTCGTCATGACACCACCCTTGGTCTCGATACCGAGGCTCAGTGGGGTGACGTCGAGAAGCAGTACGTCCTTGACCTCGCCCTTGAGCACACCGGCTTGCAGGGAGGCACCGAGAGCCACGACCTCATCAGGGTTGACGCCCTTGTGCGGCTCCTTGCCAGCGAGCTCCTTGACGAGCTCGGAGACGGCGGGCATACGAGTCGAACCACCAACGAGGATGACCTCGTCAATCTGCGAGACGTTGAGGCCGGCATCCTTCATGACGGCGTTGAACGGGGTGCGGCAACGCTCGAGGAGATCGGAGGTCAGGCGCTGGAACTCGGCTCGGGTCAGCTTCTCGTCGAGGTGGAGCGGGCCAGCGGCACCAGCGGTGATGTACGGCAGGTTGATGTGGGTCTCGGAGGCCTGCGACAGCTCGATCTTGGCGCGCTCGGCAGCCTCCTGCAGACGCTGCTTGGCCATCTTGTCGGCGCCTAGGTCGATGCCGTTGGCGTTCTTGAACTGGGTGACCAGCCAGTCAACGATGCGCTGGTCCCAGTCGTCACCACCGAGGTGGTTGTCACCGTTGGTGGCCTTCACCTCGAAGACACCGTCGGAGATGTCGAGCAGGGAGACGTCGAAGGTGCCGCCGCCGAGGTCGAAGACCAGGACGGTCTGCTCTTTGTCGGCCTTGTCGAGGCCGTAGGCCAGGGCAGCAGCGGTGGGCTCGTTGACGATGCGGTCAACGGTCAGACCGGCGATCTCGCCAGCCTCCTTGGTGGCCTGCCGCTGGGCGTCGGAGAAGTAGGCCGGGACGGTGATGACAGCGTTGGTAACCGGCTCACCGAGGTAGGCCTCGGCATCCCTCTTCAACTTCTGCAGGATGAAGGCGCTGATCTGCTGCGGCTTGTAGGTCTTGTCGTCGACGCCCATCGTCCAGGACTCGCCCATATGGCGCTTGACGGAACGGACGGTGCGATCAACGTTGGTGACGGCCTGACGCTTGGCGACCTCGCCGACGAGGGTCTCACCCGAATTGGTGAAGGCGACCACCGACGGGGTGGTACGAGCACCCTCGGCGTTCGGGATGACGGCGGGCTCGCCACCCTCGAGGACGGCGACGCACGAGTTGGTGGTTCCGAGGTCGATACCGACTGAACGGGCCATGGTTGATTTCCTCCTGATGGACGAATGTTCTGGGAAAGCATCCCCTTGAGCGACTTCGACTCAACCCTAGACCCTGAGTCGTTGTCACTCAAGTTGATGCTCGCATCATTTTCAATAACGTTGAGTTCACCAGACTCAACCCATGACAGAGCAGATCTATTCCCACCCCGTGAACAATGCGCCGACCACCCCTAGGCACCCCACAACGAACCCGAGCAGCTCCCGGCGACAACGCTCCAGACATGAAAAACACCGGACGGCAAACCGTCCGGCATCCTTCTCCGCACTCGTCAGCGCGGACCAGTGATCAGTGGAAGTACGGAATGAGCAGATAGAGGCCATACAGGACGATGAGCCCTGCGATGACGATGGCCGTCCACCCAAGAGCAACGAGCCCAGCAGCCCCGTCGCCTCCAGCCTCGGTGCGCGCATGAGCACGATCGAGCATCAGTGCGCCGCCCGAGACGACGGAGACGATGAGGACGGTGGTCGCAACCGTGACGATGGACACCAGTCCGAGTGAAGCCCAGTCAATGTTCATGCTGCAGTCCCTCCGGCGATGGCCGAGCCCTTACGGACGCCGACCTGAGTGGAGTCGTTGACGTTGTTGTGGTCAACCTTGTGATGGTTGGCCTGACGGACGATGACGGCGGCCATCACGGCCAGCAGGACGAGGTCGATGACGACACCCCAGGCGCTGGCACCGGCGATGGCCGAGGTGATAGCACCGACGAGAGCGGCAGCCGGCAGGGTGACCAACCAGGCGATGACCATCTTCCCGGCGGTGGCCCAGCGCACCTCGGTGCGGCGGCCGATTCCCGAGCCGAGGATCGAGCCGGAGCAGACGTGAGTGGTCGACAGGGCGAAGCCCAGGTGAGAGGAGGCCAGGATGGCGGCCGTGGACGCTGTCTCGGCTGCGAACCCCTGCGGGGACTCGATGTCACACAGACCCTTGCCCATGGTGCGCATGATGCGCCAGCCACCGGAGTAGGTACCAAGACCAATGGCACAGCCGGCGGCCAGGATGACCCACCATGCCGGGCCGGTGCCCGACGCCTGATAGCCAGCGGCGACGAGAACCAGGGTGATGACGCCCATCGTCTTCTGCCCGTCGGAGGTGCCATGAGCCAGAGCAACCATCGACGCCGAGACGCGCTGGCCATTGAGGAACATCCGCGAGGAGTGATGGGCGGTGTGGTCCGTGATGCGATACGCCAACCAGGTCGCCAGCAGAGCTGCAATTCCGGCGACGAACGGTGCCACCAGGGCCGGCAGGATGATCTTGCTCATGATCTTGCCGGCATGGATGCCGCTCATGCCAGCCTCGACGAGGACGGCACCGATGAGGCCACCGAAGAGAGCATGGGAGGAGCTGGACGGCAGACCGAACAGCCAGGTCGCGAGGTTCCAGATGATCGCGCCGATCAGACCGGCGAAGACCATCGGGGCTGTGACGAGTTGGTCATTGACGATGCCACCGGAGATCGTCTTGGCGACCTCGGTCGACAGGCAGGCACCAATGACGTTGAGGACGGCCGCAATGATGACGGCCACCTTGGGCTTGAGTGCTCCGGTTGCCACCGACGTCGCCATCGCGTTGGCCGAGTCATGGAAGCCGTTGGTGAAGTCGAATGCCAGCGCCGTCACGACGACGATAACCACGATTAACAGAGTCGAACTCATGCAAGATCCTTCGTGCGGGCCGTAGCGCCCCCGGACGGCGAGCTGGGATCCCCCACTCCTCACCGGAGCGGGGCGGACGGCCGACCAGAACCCGGGAGCAGTTCCGGCCGCCCGACACGTTACGCCCAGTGAGCCCACGTTCGCGCGGCAGGATCCCCACAAGCAACGACAAGGTGAACAATTTCACCGTCACTGCGCGCCCACGACAAAGTGTGCTTTCTGTGTACATGCATCCCACCAGGTACCTCGAAACCACACCAGGGCGTCAACGCGCATTCATGTTAACGAAGAGTTCACCCCGCCCTCCATCACACACATGCTCGCACCCCAGGCTTCACACATTCGTCTCCGATACGGCTCACAGGAACAGCACAGCCACAACACACCCGATACGGACTTCCTTCGTGGAACCCTTAATTCATGGCAATCCCACCGCAACCTCCCAGGCTTACTCGAGCTGACGGGTCTCCCATCCGTGTTCTGGCTGTCGACGACGAGCCCAGCCTCACCGAGCTGCTCTCCATGGCCATGCGTTACGAGGGATGGGACGTCACCACCGCTGATTCCGGCGTTCACGCCGTCCGCGAGGCGAAGGCCACGCGCCCCGACGTCATCGTCCTCGACATGATGCTCCCCGACTTCGACGGCCTCGAGGTCATGCGCCGTATTCGCATGGATCAGCCCAACGTCCCGGTCATCTTCCTCACCGCCAAGGACGCCGTCGGCGACCGCATTGCCGGGCTCACCGCTGGCGGCGACGACTACGTCACCAAGCCCTTCTCCCTGGAAGAGGTCATCGCTCGGTTGCGCGCTCTGCTGCGCCGCTCGGGTGCAACCGAGCCCAAGTCCGACTCCACCCTGATCGTCGGCGACCTCACCCTCGACGAGGACTCCCACGAGGTGCGCCGCGCCGGTGAGGAGATCCACCTGACGGCAACTGAGTTCGAGCTGCTGCGTTACCTCATGCGTAATCCCAAACGGGTGCTCTCCAAGGCCCAGATCCTCGATCGGGTGTGGAACTACGACTTCGGTGGACAGGCCAACGTCGTCGAGCTGTACATCTCCTACCTGCGCAAGAAGATCGACAAGGGACGCGATCCCATGATCCACACCATGCGTGGTGCGGGTTACGTTCTCCGGCCTGCTGCGTGACAATGGCCAGGTGACCTCTCCCAGCTCACCCACAGACAGCCATGCGCCGGATCCATGCTGCGACGAGACACCGGAGGTCAGGTCGACAATCCACGACACCTGGCTGGATCATCCCATGGGTCGGCACACGCTAGGGCGTCAGCTCGTCGTCCGAGTGCTCGCCATCATTAGTGCGTTGGCCGTCGTGCTGGGAGGGGTGACGATCTGGGGAACGCATCGGATCCTCACGGATGGCCTTGACGAGCAGGTGATGGCGGCGGCCCACCGCGAGGAGGCGAACCCCATCGGATTGCCTGGCCCGACAGCCGGTGACGTGCTGGGAATCCAGGCGGGCACAATCTTCGCTGTCAAGGCCGATGGCGTCTGCCTCATGACGACCGTGACGGAAGGTGCCGTCCTCACCAAGTACTGCAACGCCGATGCCGGTGAACTGCTCGGCGTGCGTCAGGACAGCCGTCCCCACGACCTCAACGGGAACAATGGCACCGAATACCGCGCACTGGCGGAGACACGTGACAATGTCACCTACGTCGTCGCCCTGCCGCGGACACGACTTCTCAACGCCATCGAGAGGTTGTTGGCCCTCGAGGTCACCATCACTCTCCTGGCATTGGCCGTGGGATTCTTCGCGACGCGAGCCGTCGTCACCAAGTCCCTGCGCCCCCTCAACCAATTGGCCTCGACGGCGACGGTGGTCTCCGAGATGGACCTCGGCAGCGGCGAGGTCGACCTGCCGATCCGAGTCGATCCAGCACTGACTGATCCTCGCAGCGAGGTGGGGCAGGTGGGTCATGCCCTCAACCACATGCTCAACAATGTCGAGGGCGCGTTGGAGTCTCGTCAGCAGTCCGAGGTCAAGGTGCGTCAGTTCGTCGCCGACGCCTCGCACGAGTTGCGCAATCCGTTGGCATCCATCCGTGGCTATGCCGAACTGACGAGACGACGGCGCGGCGAAATGTGCCCCGAGAGCCAGTTCGCGATGGATCGCATCGAGTCCGAGGCGACGAGGATGAGTGCCCTCGTCGAGGACATGCTGCTGCTGGCTCGTCTGGACAATGACCAGAAACTTGAGCTGGCCCCCATCGACCTGGTCGAGGTCGTTCTCAACGCGGTCTCCGATGCCCAGGCAGCCGGGTCGGACCACATCTGGACCCTCGACGTACCCAACGAGGAAATCACGGTGATGGCTGATGCCGACCGACTCATGCAGGTCGTCGTCAATGTGCTGTCGAACGCCCGAAAGCACACACCTGCAGGAGTGACGGTGCACACCACCGTCACTGCCCGCGACGGGCAGGCCGTTGTCGCCATCGCCGACAACGGACCGGGTATTCCGGAATCGGTGCGTCCCCTGATCTTTGAGCGATTCTCCCGGGCAGACGCGTCCCGCACTGCGTCGAAGGAGGGATCAACAGGATTGGGCATGTCCATCGTCGCAGCCGTCATGGCTGCTCATCAGGGCACCGCCAAGGTGGATTCGACGAACAAGGGGACGACGGTCACCCTGATCCTGCCATTGGTCGCCTGAGGACGAGGCGTCCGGGTAAGGTGGATGCACTTGTTCCAGAGAAGGAGTTGGCATGTCCCCTGCCCCGCTGTCTGCCACCAAGCTGGCCGGCATGATCGATCACACCCTGCTGACCCCGGAGGCCACTCACGACGACGTCGCCAAGCTGGTCGGCGAGGCCAAGGAGTACGGTACCTGGTCGGTGTGCGTGTCGCCGTCGATGCTGCCGCTTGACCTCGACATGGGTGACGTGAAGCTGGCTGCGGTGTGTGGGTTCCCGTCGGGCAAACACACCAGCGCGGTGAAGGCGGCCGAAGCCCATGACGTCATTGCCGCCGGCGCCGACGAGGTCGACATGGTCATCAACCTCGGCATGGTGAAGGAGGGACGTTGGGAGGACGTCACCGCTGACATCGCTGCCGTCAAGCAGGCTGTTCCGGATCCGAAGATCCTCAAGGTCATCATCGAGTCGGCCGTGCTGACCGATGACGAGATCGTTCGCGCGTGCAAGGCCGCCGAGGGGGCCGGAGCCGACTTCGTCAAGACCTCGACGGGATTCCACCCGAAGGGCGGTGCGAGTGTCGAAGCCGTTAAGCTCATGGCCGCCACCGTCGGTGGTCGCCTGGGGGTCAAAGCTTCGGGTGGCATCCGCGATTACGAGACGGCCTGCGCGATGGTCGAGGCCGGGGCAACCCGTCTCGGCGTCTCGTCGACCGCCAAGATCCTCGCCGGAGCCCCCAAGGAGTGACGACGCTCGCGGCGTGTTCTCGCTGATGACCGGGACGGGTCGGTGAGATCCGGCCCCTGTCATGCCCGGGACCGTGGAGACGCGGTGTGTCGGCGCTACGGAAGCTGCCAGTTGCGCCCGTTCACCACCCGACCACTCACGCGCTCCAACTGGGTTTCGAGAAGGAATGACGTCGGGAGGAGCGAACGGTGGGAATAACCGCCGGCTTCCTTCTCGTCCGGACTCAGACCGTCTGGGGATCCGGGCTCACCTGTGCAGCGGCCTGCGCAGCAGCCTCGCGACGCTTCCAGTTCAGCAACCAGGACACCTCGTTGCACAACAACTGACGTCGTGACGCCGAGTAGTACGACCTCGACGAGTGACCCAGCCCGTCGTAGACGACGTTGTTGCCCATCACCCAGCACATCGCGTGGAATTCCTCGCCCGTCTCGTGGAAGAGCAGCGGGGTCGCAAGCGGGTTGATGTCCAGGTCGGAGAAACGCTCGTCATAGACGACCACCTGCTCGACGCCGCGCAGGATGGGATGATCCGCAGCCTCGGGTACAGGTTCGAAGACGGCGTAGGAACGCTCCGGGTGCCCGCTGACCCCCAGCACCCACTTGCCCCCGAGAACGGACGGCCACAGGTCCCAGTCACAGAAGGTGTTGCAGGCGGTGTGCAGACCGAGGATCGGCTTGCCAGCTTCGTGGTGCTCCAGAATCTTGTTGTGGGCGCGGGACCATTCGGGAATGTAGTCCCATTCCTCCTCCGGATCGCCGCCACCAGTGTTGACGATGAGCAGATCCGCGTCAGCGAGGTGGTCCAGGGCCTCCGGCTCAGAGCGCCTCACCTCTACCTGGTGACCACGCTCGGTCAAGATCTGGGAGACGGCCTCGGAGGTCGCGTCGAAGTCGTGGATATCGTCGGCGTAACGCCCAGCCCCCGACAAAACGAGAATGTGTCCCATCGGATTTCCTTCCTGATCCTGAGTAGACCCAAAGGATCACACTAGGAGACTAATCCGCCGAGGACGAACTCAGTGACGTCACAGCTTGTTTTCGAAATTGCCTCCATACGCCAGTGCGGTCACGTTCTTGATGATGAGTTCGTCGGCACCCAGGGGACGTCCGCCGGCAGAGTGAGGTGTGATGATGACGTTCCAAACCCCCAGATGAGCACATTGGCGTCCAGCAGGGTCGTCATCGAGCCGCCCGGAGAGGGCCGGGACCGCCCAGGTGACGAGCACCTCAGCATCCAGATGCTCATCCGGAATCGCTGAGCTGGCGTCGTACACCACCGCCTCGACCCCGCCAGGAAGGTGAGGATCCAAGATCATCGAATCGGGAAGAAGGACCTTCATGACGCCATCGCACCTTCCACGCTCAGCTCCCGCTCCGAAACCCTGCATGATGCGCAGGATGAGCAGCATGATCGGTGCCCAGATACCAATGGTGTAGTAGCTGAGGATGAGGCCAATTCAGAAGGTCGCGGTTCCCATCGGGAACAGCATGGCGATCATGACCCATTACGGCCCGTCTGATCGCCAAACCGGGCGAAGAAGACACTTCCAAGCGGACGGGCCTCGAAACCGACGGCGCCGGTCGCCGTCGCGCCTGACCGAGATTTATAACGCGATGACCCGAGTGCTTCCTCCCCTGCTCCCTGCCGGAATGACGGTGTCACGCATGGAATCCGCGGGTTGACCGGGCTTACGCCTTCCTACGGTGCTGACCATGACAAAAGACCCCCGCGGATTGCTCGCGGGGGTCCTGATGGCTAGTGGCTCATTTGTCAGCCTTGATAGGCCTCAATGGTGATGACGACGCCGTCGCCCAGATCGACGGCATCACCGATGGCCAGGTCGATCGTCTCACCACTTTCCAATCGCAACGGATCCTGGCCGATGCGGCGAACGACGGTGCCGTTCGTGGAATGCATGTCAGTGACCTCGATCCCCCACTGCCCCAAAGCGAACTTCACGTGAGTACGGCTGATGTCCTGACCAGGAGACGGAACACGCATGATCTCCTCGCCATTCTCGGCCCGCGGGGCTCGCCCGACGAGAACTGCACCCTTGAGGTGGGTGGCCTCTCCAGTCGTCGAAACCAGGGTGGCAGCCGCGGAATCTGACGGCGAGGACACTCCACGGATCGTCGAGGTCGACGCGACGCGCCAGTCTCCGTCGTACCGAGGGTCGCTCTGAGACTGCTCGGGAGGCACGGGCCGTTCCGACTGCTCTGTCTGCTGAGGCTGCTGGGGTACTGCCCCCGGAGCAAGTGCGGAGACGACGCCCTCCGGCTCGGGCTGCACTCCCACCGGCTGAGTACCGGTGTGTACCTCGTCATCGCCTCCCAGGCCGTCGTCCTGAGCGCGGACTGGCGCAATGTCCTCACGAGCGACCGCGGTCTCGACGGATTCCGGCTCGGCAGCTCGGGCCGGGACGGGGCTCACGGGCTCCTCGACGTCAGGGGCCACCTCGTCACCACCACTCACCACGTCCTCGTCAGGCACGACAGGCTCAGCCGGAATCGGAACTCCGGTCAGTGCGGACTCAGCAACCGGCTCCGGCGCGGCAACCGAGTCGGGAACCTCGCCTGGCGCCGGAACCTCGACGAATCCGGGAGCATCCTCGTCGTCTGGCTGCCACTCCTGACCGGTGAGCTCGCGAGCTTCCTCGGTGGCCTCCGAATCGTTGACCCCCTGCTCCTCAGGCTCCGGGGTCCACGGTTTGAGGGCGTCGTCGGAACTCGCCAACACCCGCGGACGGTGAACTTCGCCGCCCTCCCGAACGACGAAAGGCTCAACCTTGCCGGTCGCGTCGATGATGATCTTGCTCGCCTGGGCAACCCCCAGCAGCAACGGCATGGACAGCCTCTGCTCGGCCTCTTCCATCTCGACGACAACGGTCGATGGGTCGAGCTTCTTCTCGCTCCACGTCAGCAGACCGTCGCCATGATTGACGACCTCACCGGTGGAGGCATCCTTGACGACAACCTGACCGCGGGCCATAGAGTACATCTCGCCGTCGACCCAGAAGAACAAGCCCAGGCTCGGCATCTTCGCCAGCCCGATGATCGACAACGTCTCCACGAGCGACTGGGGATCATCGGCCTCAGCCACCTGCCGCCAGATGGACGACACCAATCCGGAATGGCGCGGCGCAGCCGGCTGCATGATGACGAGGCTGCTCGGCCCGGCCAGCACCACCCAGGAACCAGGGGTGTAGGTGGCACGCCAAGCACCGAAAGTCTGGGACATTGATCCTCCAGAGGTCGAGGCACGATTGTGGCCATTATTCCGCGGACATGGAGTTGAAGTCGACAAAACTCCCCGATCGCACACGGATTGAGGAGTATGCAATGACATATTGCGGCCCCTCCACCGCGGTGGAGGAGCCGCAATTTCACATCAGTGACGTGATGTAGCCCTAGACTCACTTCTCCTTCTGGGAGATGACGGCCTGGGCCGCGGCGAACCGAGCGATCGGCACACGGAACGGCGAGCAGGACACGTAGTCGAGCCCGGTCTTGTTGAAGAAGTGGATCGAGTCAGGATCACCACCGTGCTCACCACAGACACCCACGTTCAACTGCGGGTTGGTCTTGCGACCCTTCTCGACAGCCCCGGCGACGAGCTGGCCGACACCCTCCTGGTCGATCGAGGCGAACGGGTTGTCCTTGAGGACCTTGGTACGCAGGTACTCGGTGAGGAAGCCGTTCTCGGCATCGTCACGGGAGATGCCCAGGGTGGTCTGGGTCAGGTCGTTGGTGCCGAAGCTGAAGAAATCGGCAACCTCGGCGATCTTGTCGGCGACCAGCGCGGCACGCGGCAGCTCGATCATGGTGCCGATCTTGACGTCGACCTTGGTGCCGGCGGCCTCGAACTCCTCGTCAATGGCCTGCTGGACGATGCGGCGATGGGTCTCGAGCTCGATCGGGGTGAAGACCAGCGGGATCATGATGTTGATCTGGACGGTTTCCCCCTCCTTCTTGAGCACCGCCAGGACGGCGCGGATGATGGCGCGAGCCTGCATGTCGGGAATCTCCGGATACAGCATGCCGAGGCGGCAGCCACGGGTACCGAGCATCGGGTTCTGCTCGTGCAGCTTCTTGACCTGGGCGAGCAGACGACGCTCCTTGTCGAGCTCGTTCGGATCAGCGCCCTGATCCTCCAGCTTCTGGACCTTGAGGGACTGCTCGACGAGATTCGGCAGGAATTCGTGAAGCGGCGGATCGAGGAGACGGACGGTGACGGGCAGGCCCTTCATCGCCGTGAAGATGCCCTCGAAGTCATCCTGCTGCATCGGCAGGATCTTGTCGACGGCAGCCTGGCGCTCCTCCGGGGTGTCCGCGGTGATCATTTCGTGCATGGCAGGCAGACGATCGGCACCGAAGAACATGTGCTCGGTACGACACAGGCCGATGCCCTCAGCACCCAGCTCACGAGCCTTGGCTGCGTCGGTGGCGTTGTCGGCGTTGGCCTCGACGCCGAGATGACGGATCTCGTCGGCCCAGGAGAGGACCTCCTCGAAGTCGGCGTTGATCTGCGGCGGGATGAGCGGCAGGCCCGCAGCGAAGACCTCACCGGTCGAGCCGTCGAGGGTGATCATGTCGCCCTCGTGGATGACGGTGTCACCGATCGTCAGGGTGGCGGCCTTGGCATCGATCTTGATGCCGCGAGCACCAGCGACACAGGGCTTGCCCATGCCACGGGCGACCACGGCTGCGTGGGAGGTCATGCCACCGTGGGCGGTCAGGACGCCCTGGCTCACGATGACACCGTGGATGTCATCAGGGGTGGTCTCGAAGCGGATGAGGACGACCTTCTCGCCCTTGGCGCCACGCTCGGCAGCGACGTCGGCGTCGAAGACGGCCTCACCAACGGCGGCACCCGGGGAGGCAGGCAGGCCCTCGGCGACCGGCTGCTCGGTGTGGTTCGGGTCGATGGCCTCGTGCAGCAGCTGATCGAGCTGAGCGGGCTCGATCCGCATGAGGGCCTCTTCCTTGGTGATGACGCCCTCGGCGACGAGGTCGCGGGCCACCTTGAGAGCAGCAGCGGCGGTGCGCTTGCCGTTACGGGTCTGCAGCAGGTACAGCTTGCCGTTCTCGACGGTGAACTCCATGTCCTGCATGTCGCGGTAGTGCGACTCCATCTTCTTCATGGTGTCGATGAGGTCGCGGTATGCCTCCGGCAGCACTTCCTCCATCTCGGCGAGGGAGCGCGGGGTGCGAATGCCGGCGACGACGTCCTCACCCTGAGCGTTGACGAGGAACTCACCGTAGAGCTCCTTGGCGCCGGTGGCGGGGTTACGGGTGAAGCAGACACCGGTGGCGGAGGTGTCACCACGGTTGCCGAACACCATCTGCATGACGTTGACGGCGGTGCCGAGGTCATCCGGAATCTTGTTGGCCTTGCGGTAGACGAAGGCGCGCGGGTTGAGCCAGGAACGGAAGACGGCGTCGACGGCGCGCATCAGCTGCTCGCGCGGATCCGTCGTCCAGTTGCCTCCGAGCTGTTCGTTGGACAGCTTCTTGAAGGTATCGACCAGGCCCTTGAGGTCATCAGCAGTCAGATCCGTGTCGGACTCGACGCCCCTCTCCTCCTTGAGAGCGGTCAGGGCATCCTCGTAGACGTGGGCGTCGATGCCCTCGACGACCTCGCCATACATCTGGATGAAGCGGCGGTAGCAGTCCCAGGCAAAGCGCTCGTTGCCGGCCTCCTTGGCGACGGCCTCGACGGTGTCGTCGGAAATACCGAGGTTGAGGATGGTGTCCATCATGCCGGGCATCGAGATGACGGCGCCGGAGCGAACCGAGACCAGGAGGGGCTTGTCCACGTCGCCCAGGCCACGACCGGTGCGCTCCTCCAAACGCTTGAGTCCGTCCCACACCTGGGAGTCGAGGCCCTCCGGCCACTCTCCCTTCCTCGTCATGGTGTCCACGCAGGCTTCAGTGGTGACGGTGAATCCGTCGGGCACCGGGACGCCGAGACGCGTCATCTCGGCAACTCCTGCGCCCTTGCCGCCGAGCAGCGGCTTCATCTCCGCGCTGCCCTCGGACAAGTCATACACGTAACGGTCAGTCATGACTGATCTCCTTCGATCTGTGTCAGTCTGTTCATCGATTCACGGCGTTCGGACCCGTGCGACTGCGCAATGAGCCCGAGGCCCAGCCCCACCATAGGGCCGGATGTCGTCATTCTCTCACGCTCGCGTCCCATTTTCACGAGTAGGAGCAACCAAGGATGACGAAGTAACTCATGTCTCGTCCGAGCTCGCCGGAGCGGGGCGTGACATATCGCCCACCTTTGCCGCAGATGCCTCCCGGCTGTCTTCCTCGAGCCGCGGATTCTGGTACCCGGCCAGCGACACGATGCCTCCCACGACCGACAAGACCACCATCTAAGACAGACAAGGGGCAACGCCATCCATACCAGTGGAACCGCCACTGTCAGCACCCACTGCTCCGCCGAAGACTGGTGATCAATGACGTGACCTGGGAGCAGACCAAAACCGCTGGCCGTCCCGATCATCCTCGGGTGATCAAGGTCTAGTGCGATAGGACCCTGCCGGCTTGCGCAACCTCGTCCCGGCCGTCTTGGCTCGCTGGTCGACGATGTCGATGACCTTCGTCGCGGACTCTTCCAGGGCCAGGCCCGTGGTGTCGATGATGGGGCAACCCAGTCGTCGCTGGATCCTGCCAACCTCGTCCAGCTCGTCGTAGATCGCGGCGAGGTCGGCGTAACCGTCCTCGTTGCCGAAACCTCCCAACCCGCGGACCCGACGTCCACGGATCTCCAGCAGCCGCTGGGCGTCGATCGTCAGGCCGACGATGCGCCAACGATCGACCGCCGCCAACTCGGCTGGCGGGGCGATCCCGGGGACGAGCGGGACATTGACGGTCTTGTAGCCGAGGTAACCCAGGTAGATCGACAGCGGTGTCTTGCCCGAGCGGCTCACGCCCACCAGACAGATGTCCGCCTCGGTCAGGCGATCGGGGATGGCGCCGTCGTCATTACGAACCGCGAACTCCATGGCGGAGATACGGGTGAAGTAGTCGGCCTCAACGCCCACGGGACGACGTGGGACGGCGTCGGCGTCAAGACCAGAAGCCTCCTCCATCGCGTCGAGCATGGGGCCCATGAGGTTGACCTCGCGGATACCCATCTCCTCGCAGGCATCGGTGACCATATGGCGCATGTCGGGCAGCACGAGGGTGTGCACCACGCACACCCACTGCCCCGCGTCATGGGACTCCTTGACGGCCTCTAGGACCGCAACCATTTCCGGGACGGTGCCGATCATGGGATGGCGCACGATGTGCCAGTGGACCCCCTCGAACTGGCTGCGGGCGGCGCGGGCCAACCGAACGGCGGTCTCACCCGTCGAATCGGCGATGACGTGAATTTCCAGGGGCGACTCTGCCATGTCGCCATCCTAGGGTGGGGCCGGTATCGATCGAGTACTCGGGTTTGATACACGGAGCTGCCAAAAAATGCCCATGTCAACGTCACCATCGCCTGTTTGGACCGTTTTCTGGCAGCTCCGTGTAGTCATTCGCAGGTATGACCATCCTCCGGCACACCTGTTGCGTCGATCTCTCAGCTGTGTCCCGTGCCCGTGGTCTGGGAGACTGCCGCCATGGACACCGCCACCCTGGACCCCGTTGACGAACTCATCGTCGCCGAATCACCGCTGGCCACGGCTGTGTGGGTGCTGGGTCGCCCTTCCTTGGTGCCAGTATCCGGCGAAGACACCACGGCGTGGTCTGACGACTGCCGCGACCTCACCGCAATCCCGGAGAGTCTTCGCCTCAATCCTCTGACGACAAAGGAATGCAGCACCCCGGTGGTGTGGATGGGCCTGCCCTCCAGTCTTGACGAACTCGACGAACTGCTCGGTACTCTCTGGCGACTCCTCGGACCCGATGCCCACATCGTCGCAGGCGGACGCATCAAGCACATGGCCCGGTCCATGAACGACGTCGCTGCCCGCTGGTTCGACGACGTCCACGCCAGCCTCGGAGTGCGCAAGGCCCGCGTGCTGCACTTCTCGTCTCCTCGGGAGCACCCGGCCGTCACTGGGGAATGGCCACGCACCAACACCGTCAACGGCCTGACGATCCGAGCCCACGGCGGCGTCTTCCACACCACCGGCCTCGACGCCGGAACGTCCCTGCTCCTCGATCACCTCGACGCCATCGCGGCCGACGTCAACACCGACGTCGTCGATCTGGGGTGCGGCAACGGCATCATCTCCGCTCACCTGGCACGCAGACTCCCAGACGCCACCGTCAACGCCACCGATGTCTCCTGGCAGGCCGTCGACTCGACTCGTCTCACCGCCAGGGCGAACGGACTCGACATCGTCACCCACTGGTGTGACGGATTGTCCGTCCTGTCCGACCAGAGCGTCGACGTCGTCGTCACCAATCCGCCCTTCCATCGCGGAACCGCCCAGGACCACGCCCCGACCCTGGCCATGCTGGCCGACGCCGCTCGCGTGTTGCGCCCCGGCGGCAGCCTGTGGTGTGTCTACAACAATCACCTGCCGTGGGCATCCCATCTACGGCGCACGGTCGGGCCGACTCGCCAGGTCGCGCGGAATCGTCAGTACACCGTCACGCGGACCGTCCGCGGGTAGACGATCATGCCGAGGAGCGGAACCCTCACCCGACGGGCCGAAACCCACCTACCGTGGTGCCATGATGAGTTCTCGCGTCATCCTCGTCAGTGACGATCGCTCCAGCCTCCGCTCCCCCGGCACCCTTCTTTGGCCCGACTCCGCCTGCATGCGCGGCATCCACACCAATGACTGGGCCGCTCACATCTTCGAGTACGCCATGTCCTTCGAGGGCGACATGACACAGGTACGCGAACTCGCCGCCCAGACCGGCGCCGGAGTCCTGCATCCCCATGGCGCCCTGGCTGTCGAGCCGCCCGGTCTCATTGTCTGTGACGTCGACTCGACGGTCACGCGCACCGAGGCCATCGACCTGCTCGCCGAGTGCGCCGGAAAGGCCGAGGAGGTCAGCGAGATCACGGCCCGGGCGATGGCCGGAGAACTCGACTTCGCCGAATCCCTTCACGAGCGCGTCAAGTGTCTTGAGGGTCTGCACGTCGGGGCCCTCGAGGAGGCGCGCAAGGCGACCGTCGTCACCCCGGGTGCGGCGGAACTGGTGGCCGCGGCGCACGAGGTCGGCGCAGCCGTCGGGTTGGTGTCAGGAGGGTTCACGGCCTTGGTCAATCCGCTTGCTGCGGAGATCGGCGCCGATTTCTCAGCCTCCAACGAGCTCGAGATCGTCGACGACCACCTCACTGGCCGGGTTGTCGGGGACATCGTCGATCGGGCCGCCAAGGCCACCTGGCTGCGTCGTTGGGCCGAGAAGAGCGAGGTAGATCTTGAGCGAACGATCGCGGTGGGAGACGGCGCCAACGACCTCGATATGTTCGCCGCAGCCGGGCTGGCCATCGCCTTCTGCGCCAAGCCCGTCGCCGTCGAGGCTGCACGAAACACCATCCGTTGTGAGCGGATCGACGCACTTCGCGCAGTGTGGGAACGATGACGACGATCATGGGGACATGACCAACCTCCCCGGAACCCTTCACACCGCTCATGACGGCGCATGGCAGGTCGCAGATCACGGCTGCCAGGTGCTGGCGTGGCAGGCCGACGGCAAGCCCGTCATCTGGTTCGACGCCGAGCACGCCGACGAGTCCGACGCGGTCATCCGGGGAGGTGTCCCGTTGTGTGCCCCATGGTTTGGTCACGGACCGAACAATGACCAGGATCCCCAACACGGCCTGGCCCGCCGCACCGACTTCCAGGGGACGGTCGCGGAACCCTTCCGCGTCGTCGGAACCGCTGAGACCGCCTCAATCGGCATTCGCCACGAGGTGGTCATGACCGACACCGCACTGGAGATGACGCTCACTCTCACCAACCACGACGAGAAGCCCCGAGTCGTCGAGGGGATGTGGCACACCTACCTGCGCGTCGGGGACGCCGACCAGGCGCGAGTCCGGGGAGTCCGCGGTGCCGACTGGCACAACTTCGCGACCGGTGACAAGGGATCCTTCGACGCCGACGAGCTCGTCATGGCCCCGGACACCGACACCGTCATCCAGGGAATCGGGCCGGCCCCGACCCTCGTCGATCCGGTCTGGGGACGCGAAATTCACCTGACGACGACGAATTGCCCCAGCGCGGTGATCTGGAACCCACGCTCCTCGTCAGGAATCGGCGACAACCCGACGGCTCAGGCCTGGCGCGACTTCGTGTGCGTCGAGACCGGCGTCTGCAAGGACAATGCCGTCCCCCTCGACCCCGACACCGACCTCGTACTAACGACGACAATCACCGTCACGAGAATGTGAGCATGGTTGCGGTTGGAGAGGCCCGATGCACGTCCAACCGGACTGTCTCAGGCGTGTCATGCACAGTCGTGCGAGCGCGCCAGCCATCATGGACCGACAGTGCCGTTCCGACCCCAAAAGCAGGGGTGCCCCATCCCGCGCCAAGCACCCCCATATACAGTGTTGCCAACGTTTCGGACCGCATTCAACGGGAACGAAACAGTGTTTCTTCGACGGCTCACGGGTAGCGCCGTGCACCGTCACCGACAACCAGCCGCACGGCGGCAGGAGGACAGATGTCAGAGCGGATTGCGAACGCAGCCCTGCGTCAGAAGGTGATGAGCGCGGACGACGCGGCTGCGCTCATCAATGACGGTGACCAGATCGGATTCGGTGGATTCACTGGGTCGGGCTACCCCAAGGCACTTCCGAGCGCACTGGCCAAGCGCATCAAGGAATCCCACGATCGCGGCGAGAAGTTCACCGTCAACGTCTTCACCGGAGCCTCGACCGCTCCCGAACTCGACGGCGCCCTCGCCTCCGTCGATGGCATCGGCTGGCGCATGCCATACCAGTCCGATCCCCAGATGCGAAACAAGATCAACGACGGCACATCCTTCTACACCGACATTCACCTGTCGGAGTCGGGCATGATGGTGCGTCAGGGCTTTTTCGGAAAGGTCGACTACGCCGTCATTGAGGCCACCCGAATCACTGAGGATGGGGACGTCGTCCTCACCTCCTCGGTCGGCAACAACGCCGTGTACTGTGACGTCGCCGACAAGATCATCATCGAGGTGAACTCGTGGCAGTCCGAGGACCTCGAGGGAATGCACGACATCTACGGTGGGTTCGCGCTTCCTCCGAATCGAGTGCCCATCCCGATCACCCACCCCGGTGACCGGATCGGTGACAAGTTCCTCCACGTCCCCCAGAACAAGGTCGCGGCGATCATCGAGACCGATGGCCCCGACCGCAACACCCCGTTCAAGCCGATTGACGACGACTCCCGCAAGATCGCCGGCTACCTTCTGGACTTCTACGACAACGAGGTCAAGCAGGGGCGAATGCCGAAGAACCTGCTGCCGCTGCAGTCCGGTGTCGGCAACATCCCGAACGCCGTTCTCGACGGCCTTCTCCACTCCGACCTCGAGCATTTGACCTCCTACACCGAGGTCATCCAGGACGGCATGATCGACCTCATCGATGCCGGGAAGCTCGACGTCGCCTCGGCCACCGCTTTCTCGCTGTCGCCCGAGTACGCGCACAAGATGAACGAGAACGCGGCCTTCTACCGCGATCACATCATCCTGCGGCCCCAGGAGATCTCGAACCACCCCGAGGTCATTCGCCGCCTCGGTGTCGTCGGCGCCAACGGCATGATCGAGGCCGACATCTACGGCAACATCAACTCGACCCACGTCATGGGCTCGCGAATGATGAACGGCATCGGTGGATCCGGTGACTTCACCCGCAACGCCTACATCTCGGCCTTCGTGTCCCCGTCGACGGCCAAGGGCGGCGCCATCTCGGCGATCGTCCCGATGGTGTCGCACGTCGATCACACCGAGCACGACGCCATGGTCATCATCACCGAGCAGGGCATCGCCGATCTGCGCGGCCTGGCCCCGCGTCAGCGTGCCCCGAAGATCATCGAGAACTGCGCCCACCCGGACTACCGTCCGATGCTGATGGACTACTACGAGCGTGCACTGCGTGACTGCAAGTTCAAGCACACCCCGCATCTGCTCGACGAGGCTTACAACTGGCACACCCGGTTCCTTGAGACCGGCACCATGCAGCAGAACTGAGCTTCACAGCCGCACACAGTTGCCCCCGGATCGCAACCGATCCGGGGGGGGGGCAACTGTGTGTTGGCGCGATTCTCTGCCTCTCCGCCAAACGCAGTGACGATTTTTGTCAGCCCGGGGAAGGTCCAAGCTCCACAGATGTCCGGACCCCACCCCGGCGACAATTTTCGTCAACTCGGGGTGGTGCCGAGCAGTGGGATTGCCCAGGGTCTTCCCGACATGATGGTTTTCGTCAGACACGCACAGGCCCGGTCACCCTGAGGTGGGCGGGCCTGCTACACACGCATCCTTGGTGTAGGTCGGGACATGAGGAGAATCCCCTCACGACACCGCATCAGTCATCGATCACGCTCCTGTCCGGGGCAGGGCGACAGGATGGGGCCCCTCGCCGGTGGAACCGCCAGTAGCGACAGTGCTGGCGGGAGCAGGGGTGGGTGCAACGCTCGGAACGCTGTCGACACGACTGGGAATCGGGGTGGCCGGGACACTCGGGGAAGGTGTGGCCGATCCACTCGGGGACGGGGTCGGAGTCGGGGTCTGGCCCTTCTCGACCACGGTCACGTCGCGAACGACGGTAGCAGTGTTCCCGGCCTTGTCGGTCACGCGGTAGGTCACCTGATACTTGCCGACCTTGGTCGGGTCAACGTTTCCGGACACCTTGATGCTGGCGGAGTCGATGTCACCGTCAAGGTTGTCGGTGGCGCTGACGCCGGCCATCGGGTCGAAGGTGGCATCCTTCTCGATCATGGTGTCCTCGACTCCCCTGAGGGTCGGGGCCTTCCTGTCGACCTGGTAGAGGGTGATCTCGTCAACCTTCTCGACCGGGCCCTCGCTGCGGACAGCCTGTGCGTAGGTGGTGAAGGTGATCTTGTCGTTGTTGACCTTGACCGCAGTGTAGTTCGGAGTCATCGTCTGCCTGTGCACGGCGACGTACTTGTAGACGTCGTCCCAGCTGGTCGGCTTCTCGTCGTAGAACTTGGAACCGGAGCCGGAGTTGGCGGTGAGGTAGAACCCCTCGCCGTCCTGCGGGTGGTACTCGTTGAGGGCCTTCTCGTCGGTGCGATCACCGTCAACAGGGTTCACCTTCGGGTCGATGAGGTGGGCGCGGGTGTAGACGTGATCATGGCCGTTGAGGACGCCGGCGTAGCCGAGTTCGGAGACGACCGGCACCAGCTTGCGCCACTCGGGAATCTCCTTGTCCCGCGAGTGCGAGGCGTTGGAGAACATGTTGTGGTGCTGGATGACGAACTTCCAGCGTACGTCGGAGTCGTTGCCGTGCTCGGCGTCGATCTTCCGCAGATACTCGATGTGGCCGTTGGGGCCGTCATAGTTGAGGTCGTTGGAGTTGATGTTCACGAACAGGATGCCGTTGAACTTGAACCAGTAGTCACCGTTGGCCTGCTCGGAGTTGCCGGCACCGTACTTCTTGTCAACGTTGGGGCGTCCGAAGAAGTTCTCGTAGATCGGCGAGATGTCGTGGTTACCGATCGTCGTCACCAGCGGCTGGGTGCGCAGGATGTCGGGACGGTAGAAGTTCTCGTACTGGGTTCCGAGGACGTCATAGTCGGTGAACCCGTTGATCTGGTCGCCCAGGGACAGCAGCATCGACGAGTTCGGGTAGGCCTTCCCAGCGCGCTCCATGGTCTTGACCCACCAGTCACCGTGGATGTTGGGGTCCTTGGTGTAGCGACCACTGGCACCGATCTGGGGGTCACCGACCATGAGGAAGGTGAAGTCCTTGTTCGGGTCCATCGAGTCGGTGGTGAAGGAGTAGGTCTTGCTCCAGCCACGCTCGGATCCGGCGCGGTAGACGTACTTGGTGTTGGGCTTGAGACCCTTGACGTCGCTGCGATGGAAGACGTAGTCGGAGAACTGCGCCTTGTCGATGGTGGAGGTGGTGGCGGGGACGTCGGCGACAAGCTTGGTCGGGAAGGCGTCGTCCTCCTTGGCCGGGGCGACGGCAAGTTGCAGACGCTCCTGCTCAGCCTCGTTGGAGACCCAGGTGAAGATGCGATCATGCTGGTCGCTGCCGATCTGCATTGACAGTTCCTTGATCTTGGGGACCTGGGCGGCAGGCTGCAGGACGACGTCCTCGTCAACGGAGAACCACACGTCAGAGCTCTCGGCGCGGCCGTTGTGGACCTCGACACCGATGATGTTCTTGCCCTTGACGAAGGGCGAGCCCTTGATGGCGGCCTCAGCCAGGCTGAAGGTCTTGGGGGCGGACTTGTTGGAGCCGCCGTAGGAGTTCCAGCTCTTGACGTCCTCGTCGTCAGCACCAGCAATGCGCTTGCCGTTGACGTAGACGGTGACCGAGTCGTCGTAGCTGAGGACCCCGGACAGGGCGGTGTTCCTGGCCTCGTCAGCGGTCAGGTCGACCTCGGTGCGGAAGAAGAATCCCGGGACGTCGTCCTCGGTGCCGGGCAGGTACTGGTTGAGCAGGACGGTCGGGGCGTGCTCGTCGCTAAGTGGGGCGAGCTTGCCGCGCTTGGCGCCGAACTTGCCGGCGTCCGCCTTCCAGTTGGATCCAGGTTTGAAACCGGTGGTGGCCCAGGCCGCACCGTCGGACGGCTTGGTGCCGTCGTCGAGGTAGGTCCAGGTCGTGTCGGGGGTGAGCAGGGTCTTCGGTTCCGGTACGGCCTGCGAGGCCGGCGCGAAACCGGCCATCGACGCGACGGTGACGGCCGCCGCGAGTAGGAACGCGCCGGCATTCCTGGTACGTGACTGTGACACGAAATCCATGTTTGAATGTCCTCACGGTTGACGTGTGCAGACGGTCCTTGCCTGCTTGATCATCGTCAAGGAGGGGTCTGAACGTGACGGCCACAGCAGGCCACGGTTCGGCAACGAGTGGATGAAACCTTCGTGAACAGCGTCACACCTTACTCGGTAGATCCGCCTGACAAGCGGATTTCGCGACTGTCCGAGGACTGTGGATTGATTGCTGGGTTCACAGCTACCACCTACCATGATCGACCGTGAGGACACGTGAAGTTCCGGTGCGCATCGCTGTCGCAAGCGCGGTCGTCATCGCCATGACCAGCTGTTCGGACGGGGATGCCCCGAGCCAGGCGAGCACTCCGGCAGCAAGCGCGCCGACGTCGTCTGCCCCCTCCCCCGCCAAAACCCCCTCGGTGACGGCCGAGAATGCCTCGGTGACGTATGAGAGCGTCCTCGTCGAGCTCACCGGGACCTTCCGTGATCCTGAGCATCCCTGGCGCCTGGACGACAGCAAGGTCGGGTTCACGCCGTCCGGGTCGAAGTGCGCATACAGGTCCGTGACGTGGACGACTGACGAGGGACTGGAACCTCTGCTCAAGGCCTCGCACTGGGAGGGTGACATCGCCGACTCCGTGCAGGATCGCCTCGACGAGGTGGGATTCTTCGAGCAGCAGGTGGACGGCACGACGGTCCACGCGAGCGACGAGTCCGGAGCCGTATTCACCATGATGTCGACTGGATCGACGACGTCGATGCACGTCACGACGACGGCTTCCACATCGGGCCGGTCGTCATGCAAGGACTTCCCGATCGACGTCCCCGATCCGTGATCATGGTTGCGTCGCCAGGTGCGGTTAGGCTTGGTGCCACACCGTCAGGAGGATCGTGATCGAACAGCCCGCAGACCCGCAGCCCCGCCATGCAGAGCCGGGAGACGCGTCGGCGCGCGTAGAGGAGACTCAGCCGGTGCGTACCAGTGCCGCGACGATCGGCACCCTTCCTCCCCCGGAGGACCTGGAGACTCAGGCGAAAACCTCGGCCACGTTGGGGCACATCGCAGCTGGTCTGTACTACGTCGCAGCCGTGGCTGCTGCAGTTGCCCTCCTGGTGGCGTGGTGGCAGTCGATCCACATGCGCACCTTCATCCAGGCGACCCACCTCATGACGTGGACCCATCCGAGACCGGGATCGTTGGCGTCAGTACTGCTGGCGACCGCGATGATGTGCATCGCCGGGGGCATGGTGGCCATGCCGGGAATCCTCGCGGTCAACACCTGGCTGGGACGTCCCTGGGTGCGCTGGGGCGCCATCGGTGGCGTCGTGGTCGGATGTGCCGCCGTGACCCTGAACTGGGTGGCGTGGATCGGAATGCCGTTCCTCGTCACCGCCGGTGTCATCGTCTGGTTGCCGTCGGTGCGCCGGTGGATGGATTCGCAGCGTCCGAAGCCGCCCGAGACCCGCCGCCTCGATGCCCCGGTCATCTACGGCCGCATTCCGCAGCATTACTGACTGGCCCGGCGGGGTGAGTCGCACTGATCTGACGAAGTACGCTAAGCTATGACGAGTCTCCCTGGGAGACATGCGGGCGTAGCTCAATGGTAGAGCGCCAGCTTCCCAAGCTGGACACGCGGGTTCGATTCCCGTCGCCCGCTCTCTTCATGCCCCTTTTCCGGTGATGACCTCGACGGCGAGGATGGCGACCATGGTGTTGTTGACCACCGGGATGAACTAGTTGAAGGACCTCGCCACCGCGACTGCGATGAGCAGGATGCTGAGATCGCAGCTGCGGATCGGAGGTACTTCACGGTGGAATCCTATGTGACGCATTCACTCCCCGAACTGACGCGCCTTCCCGCCTTGTGTGAGTGCCTGTGCGACCCCGTCCAGCGCGACCTTGACCGTTCCGACCAGCACTCCACCCATGACGACCGGCGCCAGCATTGCTCCGACAACCGCGAGGGGCTGACGGCTCCCGGGACGACGAATCTCTTTGCGGGCAGCCAGATTGGCCATGATGATGACGGTCTGGATCCCCATGGCCTGGGCCGTCGCCGCGATGTCAGCTCCATCCTCCTTCCCGACCCAGCGCGGGTAGAGGGCTGCCGCCGTGGTGGCTCCGGCAGTGATTAGGGTTGCGATCACACCACCCGTATATCGGTTGGGTTTGCCACCGAGGGACCACGACGTCGCCACCCGGTCAGCCTTGACGAATCCGAGTGTCATGCTGCTGGCGAGACCGGCCCCAACCCACGGCGCTGCCACCAGACCACGTCGAAGTTTCTCGGGGACGTATTCGTTGAGGTCGGGTAGGGAGTCGTCGGGGCGGATGAGCCCCAGGCGCACGGCGACGGCGCCCAGATTGAGATCCCATCCGATGCCCACGGCTCGAGGCACCAGCAGGTGCGGGTTCTCAGGTTCGAAACCGCGCAGCGCGATGCGGGAGCCGCTCCCCCACGGCGCACCGATGGGGATGCCGAACAGGCTACGCACGCCATCATCGTCTCGAGTCCAGAGGTTCATGATCTCTCCTTGCCAGAAGTGTTGTGGTTGTCGTTGGTGACACGGTCGACGGCGGCTGCGATGCGCGACCACTCATCGATGAGCTCTGTCAGGTGGCCTCGACCGGCGGCAGTCAGGCGATAGATCTTGCGCGGAGGCCCTGACGGCGACTCCTGCCACTCGGTCGAAACCAGATCACCGCGACGCAGTCGGTTGAGCAACGGGTACAGCGTCCCCTGGGACACGCCCAGATCCGTCTCGTTCTCGAGCCTGTCCACGAGTTCCCCTCCGTAGGACGGTTTGCTCGCCAGCAACCCGAGGACGACGAGTTCGAGCGCGCCCTTGCGCAGTTGTCGTTCCGCCACGCTTTTCCTCCTCAACCAAGTAGCTTGGATAACACTGTACCTTGCATTGCAATGTAGTCCAATGAGGCATCCCGCCTGCTCTTACAAGAGGCCCGTCAGACCGCTCGTTCCAAACGCCACCTGATCTCAGCGTCCGGCGCCCAGCCCCTCCCACAACGTCGAGATAAGGTGCTCAATAAACCGTTCGGCATCGACGTCACACAGCAGGTCGACGTTGGGCTCCTTGCCCCACCGCCCCAACTCGTCACCCACGGTCTGACCACGGGTGAGCGTCCCGGTCAGCTCGACATCGACGGCAAGTGGCCGCGTCGTCGCAAACCTCCCGGTCACCGCGTTGGCGACGACGAGCGGGTCGTGCAAGTATGCACACCATCCCAACCCGTCAGCCTCGTGGAACTCGAAGTAGAACCTCAGCGCGTCGGCCAGGACTTTCACAACCGGATGTTCCCCTAGCTCCTCCACAGCCCGACGATCCCTCTCGTCGAGACGGATGACCTCAGTGGCCTGCAACGCCCCAAGCACCACCCGTTTGGACGCCTTCCCCCATGCCTCGAACACCTCATGGCCGGCCTCCGGGTCCACCGCGATGTTCCACTCGCTCGTCGGGCCGGTGTTGCCACGATGATTGATCGCTCCACCCATGACGTGCAGCCCCCGCAACAACTGCGGCAATTCCGGTTCTTCCCGCAGCGCCAGCGCGAGGTTCGTCAGCGGCCCGGTGACGATGCCGACCAGCTCGCCGGGGTATTTCCGGGCAAGATCCACCCACATTTGCGCACCGCTGCGCCCATCGGGGTCACGTCCGCAGTCCCCCAGCTGGGCATACCCCAAACCGTGGGGTCCATGGGTCTCCTCGGCGGTCATCACCGGCTCGACGAGGGGCGCGTCCGCCCCACGCGCCACCGGGGCATCCATCCCGAGCAGCTCGGTCAGCCCCAGGGCATTGCGCAGCACGTCGTCCTGGCCGACATTGCCAGCTGTCGTCACCACCCCGACGGTCTCGACGTCGTCGCGGCACGCCAGGTAGGCCAGCGCGAACGCATCGTCAATCCCGGGGTCGCAATCGATCAGAACCGGCAAGGAACGTGTGGACATGGCGTCAGAATAGAGGCCCTCCACCGCACCACTGACCATTGAGTCGTCCCACCTCACCTTTTGCTGAGGCTGTTCGGGCTGGCCAGAGCGCCTTTACCCCAAGACTCGCGCATCCGCGTCCGCGTGTCCTGCCCCCTTCATTGTCCATCGGGTACATGCCACACATTTCACTGTCCCTTGGCACCGCCCGGCCCGAATCTTGGAAGGATCATGATCGACTGGATGGATCTCATCATCCGTATCGGAACCAGCGTCGGCCTCGGAACCCTCACCGAGATAGGAGGCGACGGATTCGGTGCAACTGATCCCCATGTCCGCTGACATGTCTTGCAGCATCCCCGGTCCGGCCTGGAGCCCTCGGTTTGGTCGTTAGCCTTCCTGGAGGACACTTGGCCTTGTCGGAGCAGGTCGTCAGCCACGTGCGTGACGATGCTGGCGAGCGAGTGTGAGGAAGTCATGACCGTCGAGGAGAAGGAACCGTCCCGCGCTGAGAGGATCCTTGCGGGCACCGTCGCGTTCACGGTCTGCATGGCTGTGGTGTTCGCGATCGTGGCGATCTTCATCGGTTGGCGCTGGTCGCTGAGGATGTTCGTCGGAGTCCTGCTCATCGGAATCCCCGGCGAGATCCTGCTGGAACTGGTTGGCGAGAACCGAATGTTCCCCCGCAGCGGAGGCAAACCGGGCCAGACGCGAGCTGCACGTTTGCTCATCCTGACGCCCATCCTCGCCGCGTGGGCTCTTATCGTCCTCGCCCTCACCGCCCTCGTCCAGCCGTGGTACGGCGCCGTCGGGGAAATGGCGTGGGTCATGGTGATCGGGATCCTCGCGATCCTCATCCAGGGGATCCGGGACACCCGGAAGAAGAAGTCCTAGCCCCTCGCCATGATCACAGCGCCGAGACTCCTCCCTGGCGGCCTTTTGTACCTCTCACGCCAGGTGCTCAGGACGTCGGAGACCGCCGGTTGCTTGTCCGCGAGAACGCCGGGCTGGAACTCGTCGTCGTGGATCTCCATGTCGAAGTGGGCCGGCACAGCACGTACTCTCCTCTGGAGAGGCCTGGATCCCTTAGAATTGTCGAACATGTCGTCAGTTGGGTGGGCAGGATAGTCTGGCCACACTGGCCACATAGGCTGGACCCATCGAGATTGTGAGGCAATGACTGCCTTGCAGATACCAATCCGATCGGCGCGACCGGTCACTGGCCCACACCCGCAGCACGAATCTCACCAGGAAAGGAAGCGTTGGCCATGAAGATCAACGACAACGGCCCCAAACCGAACGCCTTCGACATCGAGACCGCGACGAAGGAGAACACGAACTACCGCACCACCGCCTGGACCGGTAAGTACCTGCAGGTTACGCTCATGTCCATCCCGGTGGGAGAGTCCATCGGCCTGGAGGCCCACCCCGACACCGATCAGTTCCTGCGCCTGGACTCCGGCAAGGGTCGCTGCGTCATGGGACCGGCTGAGGATCAGCTCGACTTCCAGCAGGACGTCAGCGACGGCTGGTCCGTCCAGGTCCCGGCCGGCACCTGGCACGACGTCATCAACACCGGCGACGAGCCGATGCAGGTCTACGCCATCTACGCCCCGGTTCACCACACTCCGGGCATCGTCCAGGAGACCGCCGCCAAGGCTGAGGAGGACGAGAAGTCCGGAGCCGACGTCCCACCGGAGTGGAGCGTCCAACCCGACAAGACCGCTGACGATCTGCACGCCTGAGGAATACCATCCGTCCAGACCGGGCCGTCGTCGCCCTCGACTTGTCGAGGCGGGATCACGGGATGGGGATGCTGCAGGAGGATTCGCGGTCTGGGAATGCGATCACTTCTGTGCGACCGAGCCGGGAAACAGCCCGAGCTCCATGCCGGCGATGATGAACTCAACCTTGAGATCGAGGTTGCCGCGCTCACCCATCGACTGCACCCCGAACACATCCGGATGCCCTGCCGTCATCTCCCCGATCCTCTCGACGCCGGTCCGTCCTCCTTCATCAGCGGTCAGATAGGGCTGGATCGACACAAAGGTCTCCAAGGTGGTGTCCCCGACGAAGTCGAAGGCGAAAGCAGCCCCCTCGACCCCTCCGGGGACACCAAGCTCTGCCAGTCTCTGCACGATCGCCGCGATACGAGGCATCGCTGCCCCGAAGGCCTCTGGCTGAGCCATGAGCACCAGCGGAGCCTCTGGATACCGCTCGCACAACGCCCACTGGCGGTCGACAACCTGACGTAGGGCGTCCTGCCAATTGGAGACGTCGGGATCCGGCTCGATGTCCACCGCGATCTCCGCAATTGCGGCCAACTGCAATTCCTGACGAGAACTGAACTCCCGGTACAGGGCGGTGGCCTTCACCCCGAGACGATCAGCGACAGCCCTCAGGGTGAAGGTCTCGATGCCCTCGGCCAGGGCCGCGTCAATCGCCTGACGTCGCGTGAACGCAGGCTTGCGCCCTGGCCGTTTGCTGATCATTCACGGCCCACGAGCGACCACCCCTCGGCCCGCTCCCGGGCATGCCACAGATCGGCGTAGACACCGCCGCTGGCAATGAGGTCGTCATGGGTTCCCACCTGGCAAACCCTACCGTTGCGGTCGATGACGACGATGCGATCCGCCGAACGGATGGTGTCGAGCTTGTGGGCGATGACGAGGATTGTCGAGGACTCGCGCAGCTGGGCCAGGGCGGCCTCGACGTGGGCCTCGTTCTCGGGATCGAGCGCAGAGGTGGCCTCGTCGAACAGCAGGATCGGGGCGCGTTTCAGCAAGGCGCGAGCCACCGAAACCCGTTGCCGTTCACCGCCCGACAGACGACGACCACCCTCACCGACGCTGGCATCCCATCCACCGGGCAGGCGAGCTGCGATCTCGTCGACCCCGGCCAAGGATCCTGCCTCCCAGACCTGCTCGTCAGTGGCATCCGGGTTACCGATGCGAATGTTCTCCGCCAGGGTGGAGTCGTAGAGGTAGACGTCCTGGAAGACCATGGCGAGCTGACTCATGAGCTGCTCGGTCGTCTGGTCGCGCACGTCCAGTCCGCCGACACGCACCGTCCCCAAGTCGACGTCCCAGAACCGCGCCATGAGCCGGAACAGGGTCGTCTTGCCAGCCCCCGAGGGGCCGACAATGGCCGTCAATCCCCCAGCGGGAGCAGCAAAGGTGACGTCATGGATGACGGGATGATTCTTGTCGTAGCCAAAGGAGACGTCCTCGAGGGACACCTCCCCGGGAGCGGAGAGCTCGACCGGGTGCGCGCGCTTGGGTAGCACCTCCGCCGAGAGGATCTCGTCCACCTCGCTCACCGGCTTGCGCGCAGTCTCGACGGACAGTGCTGCCGAGACGACGTCCTCCAACACCTTGGCGTAGCGCAGCGAGACGCCGACGAAAGCCACCGTCGCGACCGGGGCGAGGGTGCCGTCGTTGCCCATGCGAGCGGCCAGCACGATAAGAACGACCGCGACCACCTGGGCCCCCAGACCCGAGAGGAAGTTCGCCGTCACACCGAGCCCCAGACACTTACGGGCAGCGCGTTCATTGGCTCGACGGGCATCCCGGAGCGGCTCATAGCCCTCGGCTCGTCCGGCAGCCCTCAGCACCGGCTGAGTCTCGCAGAACTCGACGATGCGGGCAGCCAGTTCCTGCTCGGTCGGCTGGACCGCCGACTCGCCGCGCAGCCACAAGGCCCGCGACGCGATCATGATCAGATACATCGCAGGCATCGAGATGAGCAGGGACAGCCCCAACTGCCACGACCAGAACCACGAGAGCACCATCATGACGACGGTCGTCGCGGCACCGCGCACGAGTGGGGCGGTGAAATGTGCCAACCCCTCGCCCAGGTGCATGAGTCCTTGGGTGAGAAGGCGGGACAGGCGGCCGGGGAAATTCGACCGGAACCATCCCAGTGGCAGGCTCGCCACCTGGTCACCGATGCGCACGCTGAGCTTGCCCATGACGTCCATCGCGGCGAGATAACCGATCGTCGACTGGAAGTACGTCACGGCAGCCCCGGCGACGGCCAAGGCCGCGAGCACCCACACCCAGCCCTGCCAGGTCAGTCCCATCGAGGGCCCATCCTCGACGAATGCCGTGATCGTCGGGATGACGGCAAACAGGCCAACCCCCTCGAGGGCTCCCTGAAGACCTGCCAGCCACAGGGAACGACGGAACTTGGCAGCTCCTTCCTCGGTGAGTAGGGGTCGGAAGGTGTCCAGGAGCAGGATGTCGCCCGCCCAAGAAAGGCGGGAATCTGTGGTCGTGGTCATCGGGTGGCTCCTTTCATCACTCGTCCTGCCGACAGACGAGCCCAGTAGGGTTGATCCGCCAATTCCTCGGACGAACCACAAGCTGCGATGCCACCGTTCTCCATGACACAGATGACGTCGGCGCCGGCCACCGACTCGGCGTGGTGACCGATGGCGAGCACGGTGCGGCCCCGGGCCAGCGCGGCCAGGGCCTGCTGGATCTCCGCCTCGCAGTCAGGATCGGTGGCCGCCGTCGCCTCGTCCAGCACGAGGATCGGGGCGTCGGCGAGCACGGCGCGAGCAATGGACAACCGCTGCTTCTGGCCACCCGAGAAATCGGTGTCCTCCCCCAAGACGGTGTCGAAACCCTTCGGCAGGGCGTCAATGTCGTCAAGGATGTGGGCGGCACGAGCAGCCTCGCGCACCTGATCGTCGGTGGCGTCGGGACGAGCCAAGGTGATGACGTCACGAATGGACCGACGCTGCATGTACGGGTCTTGGAGGACGAAGGACACCAACCGGTAGAGGTCATTCTGGGCAAGGTCCTTGAGGTCGACCCCACCGATGCGCACCACTCCGGAATCCGGGTCGCGGAAGCGGGCGAGCATCGTCGCCAAGGTCGACTTGCCGGACCCCGACGGCCCGACCAGAGCCGTGACAGTTCCTGGACGCAGTGTCAGGTTGACATGACTCAGCGCCGGAATGACGCCGTCAGGGGTGAGGTAGGAGGAGCTGACGTCGTCGAAGGTGACCGTCATGTCGTCAGGAATCCGCACGCTGACCTGTGGATGGCTGATCTGCTCGATGGACAGCACGTCCTGCAGACGCAGAGCCGCGTTGCCGGCCTGTTGGTAACCCCATGCCATGTTGCCCAGTACCTCGATGGTGCGCGGCAGGACCAGGGCGATGAGTGAACAGGTGAGGACGTCGGTGACGCCCACCCAGCCGGCCTTGGCCATGAGCAGACCGAATCCCAGGTTGATCGCCATGAGAGCTGCCACCGAGATCACCGACAGAGACAGGGCCGACGCCTTGATGAGCGGGCCACACCAGTCCCAGTAGAACCGGGCGAACTTCTCGCAGGCCTCGGTGAAGCGACGATGGGCCTTGCCGGTCTGTCCGAAATTCTTGACGACGTGGATCCCCTCCGTCAGCTCGATCGCCGAGGACGAGATGTCGGCGAGCTTGTCGTCCATCTCGGCGGTCTTGGTGGCCATGTCTCGCATCGTCACCCACTGCAGCAGGGCGTAGATCGGGAAGGTGGCGATGGAGAGAAGTCCCAGCCGCCAGTCCACCACGAAGGCATAGACGAGCAGTACGACCGGAACTCCCACGGCTGCGGTCTGCTCAACGGGCGCATGGGCGACGAGCATGTGGATCTGGACGGTGTCGTCCTGGATGGCCTTGCGCACCCGACCGGTTGACGACGAGCTGAACCAGGCCAGTGGGGCCTCCGAGATGCGGTCGATGATGCGGTCCTGGAGTATGTTGCGCAGCTTGATGTCGGCGATGTGAGTGATGACGAGGGCCAACACGTAGAGCAGGGCCTGGAGGCAGAAGGCCATCCACAGCACATTGGCGGTGCGGGTGAGCGCCTCGTGGTCGACGTGATCACCCAGCAGGATCGCGCCGAGTTTCGTCAGGGCGACGTACGGGGCAAGGGCGACGATGCAGGACGCAATGACGAGGATCCGCGCGATCAGGACGTACTCGCGGATAGGTTTCATGATCGACGACAGGGCCTTGCCACCGGCACGGTGCTTGGCCTGGTAGTCGCGAATATCTTCCGGTGCGGCAGCGCCGGGGCACACCTGCGGGGACGTGGAGGTCTCGCTCACTTCGTCAGTCCTGCCCGCTGGAAGTGCTTGCGACCCACCTTGATGCCCAACCAGCCACCGGCCAGCCCCAGCAGGAAGACGATGACGGCCCATCCCGCCACCAGGCCAGGTGTGAAGAGTTCCCGCATCTTGTTGGAGTAGTCGGCGCCCATCTGTTCGGTGATCATGGCGTAGTACTCGTCGGCATTCACGAGCATCGGGATGAGCGGCACGATCATCCACAGCACGAACACGGCATACCCGAGCATTGCGCGGCTCGTCGTGAGACGGGTGCTGCGGCCGGCCTTGGTGATGATGAGATCGGAGAGAAATCCGAGCACTATTCCGGCCGGGATCATCCAGATGGTGTGCCCCGGGCTCATACCGAGCCCGACGAGCAGACCAGTGATCGTCATGGTGCCAATTTTCGGCACCCGTGCAACTGACAACATGAGGACGATGCCGCCCAGCAGGATGCCCAGGATCCAACCGACGAACATGAAGGCCGGACCGGCGAGACCGATCATGCCGCAGGCGTAGAAGACGACGAAGAAGATCACCGCGAAGATGGCGATACTCACCAGGTCACGCGTTGTCAGACGGGGTTTCATGATTGTCCTTTCAGAGTGGTGATGTTGATGAGGTAGTCCCCACATCGGGCCATGAGCTCCGGGTCGTGGGTGATGACGATGACGACCTTCCCAGCGGTCGCGAGGTCACTGACGAGGTCGGCGATCGAGGTGAGGTGACGAAAATCGACACCCGATGTGGGCTCGTCGAAGATGACGACCTCCTTGTCCTGGGCGATGGTGGCCGCCACGACGAGGCGCTGGGCCTGCCCACCGGACAGTGACAAGGGGTGACGGTCACGTTGGCCGATCAGATCGAGACGCTCCAGGAGCGCCGGGACGTTGGCGGCATCGCGTTGGCGCGGGTCCAGACCGAGGGTGACTTCCCGCTCCACCGACTCGCTGAACAGCTGGCGGCGGACGTCCTGCATGACCATCCCGCACGATTTCTGCCTCCTGCCGGTGCTCCACGGCTCTCCCATGCCGATACGGGCGCTGGGCGGGGATTTTTCGAGCCCGCAGATCAGTCGGGCCAAGGTCGACTTGCCCGCGCCATTGGGGCCGGTGAGGATCGTCACCGCTCCGGCCGGCAGGAAGAGGGAGTCGACGTCGAGAATCATCGGGCCAGGCCCGTAGGAGAAGGACAGGTGCTCGACCATCAGCCCAGTCGGGAGTTTTGGGCCATCGGTGTTGGAGGAGGCTGCGGCGGTCGGCGGCTCGGGTATGTCCACCGGGAGGACATCGAGGGCGCGGAGGCCACGCTCGGTCCGTTCCATGTCCGTCAGGCTGAAAAGATCATCGCCGGTCATGGTTTCGGCGACTCTGCCGTCAGAAATGCGATGAACGACGTCGACCATCCCACGGAAGAGGTGCAACCGATGCTCGGCGATGACCAGCGTCTTCCCGGAGGCCTTCAGCTGGGCAACGAGGTGGCGAAAATCGTCGATTCCCTCGGCAGAGAGATTCGAGGTCGGCTCGTCGAAGAGGAGCAGATCGACGTCAGTGACCAGGGCACAGGCACACGCGACGCGCTGCAACTCCCCTCCCGAGAGGGTGTCGAGCCGCCTGTCAAGCAGGTGTGCGATGCCGGTCTGGCCGACTGCCCGAGTCATGGCGTCGCGGATCTCGGACGGGTCGACCCCGTAGTTCTCCAGCCCGAAAGCCAGCTCGGTTCGCACGATGGAGGTGAAGAACTGGGTGCGAGGATTCTGAAAGATCATCGCCGAGGTGCGCCCGACGTCGTGGAGTTCAACCCCGGCCAGATCAGTGCCGTCCACCTCCACTCTGCCACGCATGGTGCCCTCGAAAAACTTCGGGACGAGGCCATTCATCGTCCGCAGCAGGGTGGACTTCCCTGATCCTGATCCCCCGACGAGCAGGGTCAGGGTCCCGGACCGGATCGTCATGGTGATGTCCCGGAGCTGGTCCACGACCTCTCGGTCGGGCGTGGGGCCGTCGTCGAACGGGGACCCGTCGAGGTCAGGGACCGGGTAGGAGTAGGAGACGTCGGTCAGGCTGACGCTCATGCGATCACCTCGGTCACGCGCCAGGCAATCAACGCGCCCAAAACCATCAGCACGACGGCGTCACCGACACGGAAACGACTCGGGTCCAGGGTGGACCGGGATTTTTGTGCACCCAGCCCCTTGATGATGGCTGCGGCGGAGAGCTCGTCGGCGATCCGGGCAGCCGAGGCCAGGAAGGGGATGACGACGTATTCTCCCGTACGCAGCGGGTGGCGCATGGTTGAACGGGCGCCGGGTCTCAGGCCTCGCAGGGTCATGGCCTGGACGATCGCCCGCAGCTCGCGCACTGCCATCAGGAAGAACCTCACCACGACCATCACCGGGACCTGCACGACTCGCGGCGCACGCATCTGGGTGAGGACTGAACCAACCCGGGTGACGTCGAGAACCTTGATCGCAGCCACTGCCGAGCCGAAGACTCCTGCGAAGCGGAACATCCAGAAAGCGATGAAGACCAGAAATGCGGAGACAGCCGAGTGCCACAGGGCTGGAAGGGCGAAACAGCAGAAGACCCACACCAGGACGAAGATCAGCCACCCGATCCACGTCGTGGGGCGGGTCGTGAACACGAGTGACACCACGACGACGCCGAGGCAGGCCAGCACCAGAGGCGTCGACCCCGCTCCCATGAGAAGGATGTTGAGGACGATGACGTAGAGGAACAGGGTGCGTGGGTCCACAGCGCCGTGGAGCCCCCGAGTGCGGGGCCGATGGGTGGTGGTCAGCGCGCTTCCGGCCATGGCGCGGGCCATCGGGAGCGGGTGGATGTCACCTTGTCGGGCCACGGTCACCTCGTCACAATTCATAAGGTAACCCTAACTCATTAGTTATCCTCGTTAACAAATAGGGGGTAGTTCATAATCTGACACGGAGGGACACCCATAGGCCAAACGGGCGGTCCTACTGGTGACGCTGGAGGGCACGCCACGTTCGGAGGAATCGCGGCCTCACGCAGGCACGATCACCACGGGTATTGCCCGACACCACCTCAACGCGAACAACCACAGGACTCGCCCTGCCCCCACGGCTACCCTTGAGGTGAGTTGATCGAGAGGAGAGCCTCGTGGGAATCGGAAGCAACATCGGCAAGGCCCTGCTGGCTCAGGCACCCGACATGGCACCCGGCGCGGCCGTCTCGATGCTGCGCAGCATCCTGGGATTCGCCATCGACGGTGCCTCGTCGCTGCCGGGAGCGCGTCAGGCCGCTGGCAAGACCCTCACCAAGCACGACGGTGACGTCGAACAGGCCATCAACTCCCTCGTCAACCAGCACATCGCCATGGCAGGTGCACAGGGATTCGTCTCCAACCTCGGTGGCGTCGTCACCTTGGCCGTGACCATCCCCGCCAACATCTCGGGCGTCGCGATCGTCCAGGCCCGCATGGTGGCTGCCATCGCCCACCTGCGCGGCTATGACCTTGACGACCAGCGCGTCCGGACCGCCATCCTCGCCACCCTCATGGGGCAGCGTGAGGTCGACAGCCTCATTCACGAGGAGAAGCTTCCGACGACCCCAATGGGCATCGCCACCGCCCCGGTGGGTGACGCCGATCTGGAGAAGGTCGTCGCCCGTAACCTCGTCAACGTCCTCATGGGCCAGGTTGCGGGCAAGAAACTGCCGGTCTTCGTCTCCAAGCGCGTGCCTGTATTGGGTGGTGGAGTCGGAGCCACCACCGACGGGTTCACTACCTGGAGCGTCGCTCGTTACGCCCGCAAGCAGTTCCCGACCCGCCGCCCGCGCGGCTGAGGCCAGGATCTGTGTTCGGTCCGGGACGCGTCAGAAGGTTTGCCGACGACGTGCCCCGGGCCGACGTGTGCGGCTGCGACGAAGCAGCCCGACAGCCCGCGCAGCCGTCGTGCCGATGAGCAGACCCAGCGCGATCGAGCCAATGATTCCCGTGGACTCCAACACCGTCGCGCCGGCCACCGAGGTGCCCGCGCCCAGCTGAGTCAGGGACACCAGACCCAGGGATCCCGGCACCAACAACCAGAAGCTCGGCAGGAAGAGCACCAGACGCGGTAGTCGCGGGCGATGCATCTCGATCACCGATGATCCGAAACTCGCCACGGTCGCTCCCAGCAGGCCGCCGCCCCAGGTGACCCCGGCAACCGTCTGGCCGATGATCTGGAAGGCCAGGGTGGTGGCCAACATGAGAGCCACCCACGGGACGAGGTATCTGGGTATCGACTCCATGAGACTCATCCCAGCGGTCAGGAGCAGGACGCCGAGGAATGGCACCCACAACCCTCGCCAGGGGATGATCTGGTTGTTGAGCTGGTCGACGGGGACCTTTGTCAGCCACGCCGCGCCGAGAACACCCGCTGTGAACATGGCCAACTGGGCGGTCCCGAATCCCAGGCGCGACGCACCCGACATCATCGCCCCTGCCGCCAGTTCAGCCACCCCGGTGACGATGAGGGCACCGGGAAGCAGCACCGCGATGGGTGGCAGCAGGCTTCGCAGCGGCCCCTCGATGAGTCCGAGTCGCGCGGCCCAGAAGGCACACAGTGCGACGACGAACGCGGCGAGGAACGGGGTGAGGACGGCCAGAGCCTTCCTCTTGCCGGACAACCACATGAATCCGGCGGTGACCTGACCGGCCAGCACGGAGAACAGCACGCTGGGCCACAACGGCTGCAGTACCAGGGCGATGCCCGAGGCGACGCACACCATGCCACCATGCAGACCCAGGCGCGGGTAACGTGGCGGGATGGAACGCAAGTCCCGCAGTTGCTCGAGGGCCTCGACCGGGCCGATGGTGCCGTCGAGGAGCTGCTGACGGATACGAGCTGTGGTGGCGCTCTGGTCCAGACGGATGGTTCCTTCCACCGATTCGAAGGTTGCGGGGGTGCCACCTCCCAGGTTCACCACGACTCCGGTGGGCCAACCCTGCACCTGGACGTCGGGGCATCCCAGGTACCGACCGACGCTGCGGGTGTCGGCCTCCACCTCGTGCACCGGCTGACCACCGGCGATACCGGCTGCGGCAACGTAAGCCAGCAGTCGGCGGACGTCATTTTCGTCGAGCTCGTCCACTCCAGATCCCATCGTCGATACCGTCGCCAGGATCAATCGTCGCGCACCTTGGGCCCTTCGGCACGCCAGTGGCCGAACATCAATCCACGGGTCAGGGACGTAGGGATTTCACTCCGCCCAGCCCTCGTGTATACCCGACAACCCCGAGGAGGGCACAGACGGCGGCACACACCACGGCCATAACAGACACCCCCCGCACACTTCCCTCGACGGCAGCTGTTTGGCCTGGATAGCCGCCGGGGAGAAACCGCAGGAAGGTGTTTGACTGCGCGACGACCATGATCAGGTAGGCAAGAGGGCCGCACAATGGCCCACTTTTGCGCGACAGCACCCCCGTGGCAAACAATGCGACACCGGTGCACAGCAGGCAGGTGACCGAGAACCCGATGAATGGAGACCACGGCAGCTGAAACCGCGCGGGCATTTCCGGTACTAACACGGAATCACCATCGGGTATTAATTCGACGGGAAGCGACCGCAGTATCCACCCCGTGAGCAGTGGAAGGGCAGCGGCGCACAGGCATATCCACAGCCCCATTGACACATACCCAATTTCCAGGGAGCGAATCGAAGCTCTCTCGACCCACCCCATGCCCGACGAGACGCACCACATGATGGTGGCGCAACCGACCAGACTGGTCAGCTCGAGACCTGTCACAGGGCGATCCCACACGTCCCCCGATGCCACCGACAGACGCGTCTTCCACAGGAAAAAGGCCACGACAACGGCCGCAACCGGCACGGCAACAAGGGCTACGGCATGGCGCCCTTTCAAGAAAGTCACGATGCTCATCATCGGTGCAGATCGCTGGAGGTCAACGAGCACCCCTCGATCGCCTGACGATGGTGCGTGTACCACTGGCGAAATGCGGTGACATCCATGCCGTCAAGGTCATTTCGTTCCGAACTTGGCGCATCATCATACTGGAATCCAGCCAGCCGAAGAATGGTGCGTTCCACAGAATTAACGCCGTCGAAGGCCTCGATCTGCTGGGATGTCATCTCTGTAGAGAAAGTACATGCGTCTTGACCGGAAAAAGACTGAGCCAGACCCTGAGCCGTCATATCCGATAATTGTTGCGCAGAATCATATACGGTCGCATGTCCGAGATCCATGACGAACTGCTTGCTGCGTGCGTGGTATCCAGGCTCAGCAAGTAGGACGTCGTGAGGTACCGCCGTAGGCGGCATGACGGACACGACGCGCTGAGCGGGTTGCGCGTAGGACAAGGCGAGACTGCGATGTGCCGGCATGACGCACACCCGTACGTCTTCGTGTGACGAACACCCGAAGGCCAGTGGCGCATCGCGGAACAACGGCACTGGCATGACGACCCCCAGGGCAGCGATGATGAGCGGTGGGGCGACCAGGGCCACACATGGCACCACCCGACGCCACGTAAAACCGCCGGAGCGAACCGTGGACCAACGGCTGGCAGCCAGGATGCACGAGACGGAGACGATGCAAAAGAAGATGGTGCGCATGGTCACGGCCGAGGCCGTGGCGGTGTGGTTGCCACTCGGCTCTGCCATGTCCATGGACCACGCGAAGGCCACCGAGCCATACCCGGTGTTGGCAAAGAGATTCTCGTTGACAAGGACCGGTATTCCGACCACAGCGATGCACACAACCGGCGCCACCACCCACACGATGGGGTGGGACACCATCGCGGCTACCAGGTGAGCAACGGCCACCAGAGCCGGGAAGGACAGCAGAACGACGATAAGGTCTGCGACCTCGGGGGCAGTCGGGGATGCGTTGATCCAGGCCTTGACGACCAGGGGCGCCGCAACGACAACGGTCCCGATGAGCAGGGCCGCCGCCTGACGCCAGAACCAGTGCCAGTGGATGCTGAGAATGGACCTTGCCGGAGCAACCCCGACAATCATGTCCGACGGTGCCATGCGGGCCGCCGATCCTGCCACGATGAGGCCGGCCACGATGGCCCACAACATACTGGACTCCCGGATGGTGACGGTGACGTCCTGCACCTGCCACACTCCCCAGGACCATGATCCTCGCAGCGCAATGAGACTGCAGACGGCACCGCTGGCCGTTACGAGAATCGCATACCATGATGCGAAGGGGAATGCCACGCGGTGGAGACCACGCAACGGGCGTATATCCCGGGGCGACACGGACATCAGGCTGCCTCCCCGAGGAGGGTGAGGTACCCAGCCTCAGCATCGTTGGCGTTACGGACTGGATGCTTTTGACCAACAGATTCCAGGTCAGAGTACGAGCCCTCGAAGATCAACTCTCCCTCGGAAAGGACGGCAAGCTGCGACACGAATTCCTGGAGGTCCTCAAGCAGGTGCGTCGAAACGATGACCGTCCGATCCTCGGCAAGTTCACCGAGGAGGGATCGCACCCCGATCCTGGATGCCGGGTCGAGGCCGACTGTCGGCTCATCGAGCAGCAGCACAGCCGGATCTCCGACAATTGCACACGCGATTCCAAGCCGCTGGCGCATTCCACCCGAAAGAGACTGGACGCGATCATCGGCGCGGTCGACAAGCCCCACACGATCAAGGGCCGCACCTGCCCGTACACAGCACTCCCTCGGTTCAACTCCTCGCGCCCATGCCGCATATTCCACGGCCCTCCGGATGCGAAAATGCAACGGGAGGGAAAACCGCTGGGGCAAGAATCCGACCATACTACGAATGGTATTGACGTCATCGCTGACATCGACACCATTCACCCGAAAATGACCGGACTCCGGTTCCCGTAGTGTTGCGAGAATACTGAGAAGTGTCGACTTTCCAGCCCCATTCGGGCCGAGCAACCCCCACAACCCAGAGTCAAACTCACAGGAAATATCGACGAGGCTACGCCGACGACGATACCGGTGCGATATGTGCTCGAGTTCGATCATTCATCCGACCCGAGTGTAACCCGATTTCGTCTGGGCTCCAGTCGAACTATCAACCCTGGTATAGACATCCCAGCCGTGCTTACCATGACCAGTAACGGTCAGGGATGCATTCTTTACATTAGTCCTGCGTGCGGATGCCATACGACTATCCGGCCAATGCGAGATCTGGTGATACTCAGCGACTGCCACGGACCCTACGGTGTCGGCGCAGCTCTGACGCCCACCAGTCCCGGACATCGTCGTGCCATGCTGGACAGGCTTATTTGCAAACAAAGAACAATGGCTTGCGTTAGCCTGCCCGGCGATCATCGTCATCCCAGCGCTCACCGTCATATACACCTAATACGATAGTAGAAACCACCTCCTTGCGAGATCTCATCTCCATCACCATTTTCTCAACTAAAGATGCCACGCGGCTACATAGCCATAATCCATACCTTCAAGGCAGCGGTCATACTATCACGTATCCACCCCTGTGGCCAGTTAACCCGCTGCGACCTGTCGTACCAGTGAAGACACGAGGGCACAGCAGTAGCGCCATGGCGCGTGACGATCACACGCTAAAACAACCTCGTCCGCGGTGAAAACACCGCACTGACATCCTCGACCAGCGGCCAAGGTCGATCAGTACAGCATTGCCGAGGCCGGGTCCGAGAGAATCTCCGCAACGTCATGGAGGAAGGTCGAGCCCTCCTCGCCGTCAATGAGGCGATGGTCGAAGCCGAGGCTCATCGTCGTCACCCACCTGGGCACGACCTCCTCATCGTCACCGGTCCCGACGACCCACGGACGTCGAGCGATCGTCCCGAGAACGAGGATCGCCGATTCGGTGCGGTTGACGACCGGAGTCCCTGCGTCAAGGCCAAACACCCCAACATTGGTGATCGAGAAGGTGCCGTCGGTGTAGTCGGTGGGCTGGAGCTTTCCCTCCTTGGCGATGGCGACGATGCGGGTGATCTCCTCGGCCAGCTCGAGCATCGTCATGTCCTGGGCGTTGCGCACCACGGGCACCATGAGGCCGCGCGGGGTGGCCGCGGCGATGCCGAGGTTGATCTGGTCGCGGAAGACGATCTGGTCGGCGGCGTCGTCCCAGCGGGCGTTGACGACCGGGGTGCGTCCCATCGCCAGGCACACCGCCTTGCACCAGATGGTCAGCGGGGAGACGCGCAGTCCCTTGAACCTGCGGTCGGCACGCAGCCGGTCGACGAGGTCCATCGTCGGAGTGACGTCGCAGGTGAGGAAGGCCGTCACGAGGGCCTTGGTGTCCAGGGAATCCTTCATCGCCTTGGCGGTCACCTTGCGGACGCCGCGCACCGGGACCCTGCGAGTGTGGCCGTCAGGCTCGGTCGGGGCACCGCCGAGGAGACGACGAGACATCACCGACAGGGTCGCGAACTCAGCGTCGCCAGCAGAGGCACCGACGACAGGTGGCTCAGGCGCGGCTTGACGACCGGCCTCCGCTGCCGCCTTGACGTCGCTCCTCGTCACCGCCCCCTGCGGGCCGGTGCCCGTCACCGTCGCGAGGTCGATGCTTAGGTTGGCAGCCAGTCGTCGGGCCGGTGGCTTGGCGAGGACATGCCCGGCGCGGTCCATGCGCGGCGGGTCCTGGCGGCTGGGCTGTGTCGGCTGCGCAGGTTCGGGAACGGGCTCGACATCAGTCTCTGGGCCGGTCTTGAGGGTCGGCGTCTGGGGGGCCTTCTCGGGTGCCCTTTCAGCCGACACCGCAGCTCCCCTGCGCCGACGGCGTCGACGTCCGGACTCCGCGGTCAGGTGACCGACGAGGAACTCCGGCTCCTCCTCGGGTTGGTCGTCGGAACCGTCGTCAATGGTCACCAGTGGCTCTCCCACAGCCACCGTCTCGCCGGGCTCGGCACACAGCTTCGCCACGGTCCCGGCGAAAGGGCTGGGGAGTTCGACGATCGACTTGGCCGTCTCTACCTCGCACAGCACGTCGTTGATCTTGACGGTGTCACCGGGAGACACCCGCCAGGAGACGACCTCTCCCTCGGTGAGCCCTTCGCCCGGGTCGGGCATGCAGTAGTTCTTCACGTGAATACCTCGTGATCGATGTCGGACGGACGGTGGTCAGTAGGCCAGGGAACGGTCGACGGCGTCGAGGATCCGGTCGACGTCGGGGATGTGCTCACCCTCGGCCTTGGCCGGCGGGTACGGGGTCGACCACCCGGTCACACGCAGAACCGGGGCCTCCATGACGTAGTAGAGCTCCTCGCCCAGGCGTGCCGCCATCTCCGCGCCAATGCCCTGGGTGCGCGGCGCCTCCTGGACGACAATCGCCCTCGTCGTGCGCCGTACCGACTCATAGACGGTCTGCATGTCAAGCGGGGAGAGGCTGCGCAGATCGACAACCTCGAGCCGACGTCCCTCCCGGGCAGCTTCCTCGGCAGCGTCCAGGCAGGTTTCTACGAGGGGCCCGAAGCACAGCAGGGTGGCGTCGGCACCGGGACGGACGATACGCGCCTCGTGAAGGCCGAGTTCAGGGGCCTCGGAGACCTCGCCGCGGGTGTAATAGCGACGCTTCGGCTCGAAGAAGATCACCGGGTCGGGGGTCTCGATGGACTGACGCAGCATCCAGTAGGCGTCGTCAGGGTTCGAGCAGCTGACCACCTTGAGGCCCGGGGTGTTCGCGTAGAACCCCTCCGGGGACTCCGAATGGTGTTCCGGAGAGCCGACACCACCGCCGAACGGGATGCGGATCGTCACCGGCAGGGACCACCGTCCGCCCACGCGGGCGCGATACCTGGCCAGCTGGGAGACGATCTGGTCGAAGGCAGGGGCGTTAAAGCCGTCGAACTGCAGCTCGACGCAGGGACGGTAACCACGCATGGCCATGCCGATGGCGGTTCCGACGATGCCCGACTCCGCCAGCGGGGAGTCGATGACCCGACGGCCGCCGAACTGGGTCTTGAGGCCGTCGGTGATGCGGAAGACGCCGCCCAGGGTTCCGACGTCCTCCCCCATGATCACCACGTGGTCATCGGCGGCGAGGGCGTCGACCAGGCCCGCGTTGAGGGCCTTGGCCAGGGTGGTCTCCCCCTGTGGGCGTGCACCGTTGTCGCTCATCAGTTGTCCTCCCCCCACGAGGAGATCTCCTCGGCGTCGGCCAGGACGTCGGGGGTCGGCTCGGCGTAGACGTCCGACATGAGCTCGGCCATGACGGGCGTGGGGTTCTCGTGGACAGCGGCGCGAACCTCGGCCCCGAAGGCCTCCTCGCGCTCAGCCAGACCGTCAAGCCATCCCTGGTCGATGTCCCCACGATCCTGCAGGTAAGTCTGCAGCCTGAGGATGGGGTCGGTCTTTCCCCAGATCGCCTCCTCATCGGCGGTTCGGTATCGGGTGGGGTCGTCGGTGGTGGTGTGAGCACCCATGCGGTAGGTCCACGCCTCGACGAAAACTGGCCCCTTTCCACTGCGGGCATGGTCGAGGGCCGCTCGCAGCACGGCCGTCATGGCGACGACGTCGTTCCCGTCCACCTGCACCGCCGGAATGCCAAAGCCGATCGCGCGGCGGAACAGGGACGTCGGGGACTGCACCGTTGTCGGCTCCGAGATGGCCCATTGATTGTTGACACACACGAAGACCACAGGAGCGTTCATCGAGGCCGCGAAGACATAAGCCTCGTTCGTGTCCCCTTCACTCATCGCCCCGTCACCGTGGAAGTCCAACACGGCAGCCCGAGCGCTTCCGGACTCGACGTCGCGCTGAATACCCATGGCGTAGCCGACGGCATGCAGGGTGCCCGACCCGATCATCACCGGGTAGGCGCTGAAGTGTGTGGCGACGGTGTCCCAGGCGCAGTGCGCCTTGCCACTCCACGAGTCGAGGATGTCGGCGACGCTGACCCCCATCGCGTGGGCAAGCCCCTGCTCGCGGTAGGTCGGGAAGACCTGGTCCCCGTCACCCAGTGCCAGCCACGCACCGGCCTGAGTGGCCTCCTGGCCCATGTGTGGAGGCCAGAGGCCGAGCTCTCCGTGACGCTGCAGAGCAGTGCCCTCGACGTCGAGACGCCGAACCATGACCATCATCTCGAGGGCCTTGACGAGGTCCTCGTCGCTCAACTCGACAGGGAAGTCAGGATGGGGGGTGAGGCGTCCCTGGTCGTCGAGGATCCGCACCATTGCAGGATCCGGACGATTGACGGGATGGTGTGTTGCCGGCGGGACGAATGGGTCCGGATCGCCCTCGTCGGCACTGCTGGTCTCGGTCACATCTTCCTCCTGGTCGAGTGTTCCGTGCTTCATTCTGGACGCCGACTAGCCCAGTTCCAAACAGAACTTACCGTTCCGTAGGGAGCCAACAAGTATGAGGTTACCGTTCCGTAGGTTATCCACGGTTTCGACCCCGGTCGTCGGCTCTCACAAGCTCTTGCGTACTCTCAACTGGTGAGCAAAACAGTGGCGATCATCGGTGCCGGGATGACAGGTCTGGCAGCCGCACACCAGCTGCGGAGCCACGGTTGCCGAGTCGTCGTCCTGGAAGCAGGACCGAGCGTCGGCGGACAGGTCAGTTCCCGTCGGTTTGGGGCCGACATGGTCGAGATGGGAGCCGAGGCCGTACCGCTGCGTGCCCCAGGCGTCTCCGATCTGGTGTCGGAGCTGGGGCTGACGGACTCGATGCGTCATCCCGCCCCCGGACGCACCTTGCTGTCGAGCCGACGCGGGGTCGTGGAGATGCCGGCCGGAGTGACGCCGGTCGGGCCCACGAAACTCCTACCGACGATCACCTCGCGGATCCTCTCTCCCATCGGCCTGCTGCGAGCCGGCCTGGAGCCCTTCACCTCCCGCCCACACCCTGACGACGTCAGCGTCGGCCAGTTCATCTCGGAACGATTTGGCGACGAGGTAGGCCGGGCCGTCGTCGATCCCCTGTTGGGTGGCATTCACGCCGCCGACGTCGACAGCTTCTCCCTCGCGGTCGCGGCTCCGGCCTTGAGGCAGACCGTCAGGAAGGGTGAGTCCATCGTCACGGGGACCCTCAAGCGCAACGCGGTCGCGACATGGTCGCGCATTCGTCATCGTCCTCAGCCCTCCGGACCCCGCACCCCTGCCACCGCGACGTGGGAACGCGGTTTGGTGACGCTGCCGGAGGCGCTGGCTGGAGGCCTCACCGTGCACACGAACACCCGTGCCACAGGAATCCGGCAGGTTGGCCACGAATGGGTCGTCACCGTCACAGGACCGCGAGGAATCGGATCAGTTGCCGCCGATGACGTCATCATCGCCACGCCCGCCAGGGTCGCTGCAGCTCTGCTGTCCACCACACACCCCGATGCCTCGGAGTTGCTGTCCCGGTGTGAGAGCACCACGGTTGCCACGCTCGTGGTGCGGACTGACCAGGTGGATCACCCGATCACCACGGCTCAGACGTGGTTCATCGGCTCGGAATGGTCCCCGTTGGTACGCCAGGTGACGAATCTCTCGACGAAGTGGCATCTCTCCGAGCCCACTCTCCGGATCGCCATGGGTCGTCACGGTGGAACCCCCATCGACGACCTCTCCGACGACGACCTCGTCACCATGACCATGGCTGAACTGGAGCGTCTAGGATTGAGTGTTCACCCTCACGACCACGTCATCGAGCGCCACCGTGGCGCCATGCCGCAGCCAGTCCCCGGCCACCGGGAGCGCATGGCCACACTCGCCACCGTCCTTGACGACACCGGACTCCACGTCGGCGGGGCCGGGATCGACGGCGCCGGAGTCGGCACCGCCATCGTCGCCGGTCGACGTCTTGCCCGTCAGATCACCTCGAAGGAGGAGGAAAAGTGACCACCACCACTGATCATCCCGAGCGGCCAGGGCAGCCCGGACATCCGGGTGCGTCCGCGGGTCATCCTGCCGGGCATCCCGGTGGCCACCCAGGTGGACATCCGGGCGGCCATCCCGGCCACGGCCCGCTCGTCCGCGAGATCAAGCACGACCTCAACGACAAGCCCTTCATCGTCATCTGGGAGGTCACCCGCGCCTGCGCCCTGGTCTGCCAGCACTGCCGCGCCGAAGCCCAGCACCACGCCGCCCCCGGCCAGTTGACGAACGCCCAGGGCCACGAACTCATCGACCAGCTGACGAGCTACGAGCGTCCCTACCCGATGCTCATACTCACCGGTGGTGACTGCTTCGAGCGTCCCGACCTCGTCGACCTCATCGAGTACGGCGTCAGCAAGGGTCTGCACGTGTCGATCTCTCCCTCGGTGACCCCACTGTTCACGCGTGACCGGGTCAAGACCGTGCAGGATGCCGGCGTCTCGATGATGTCGATGTCCCTCGACGGCGGCTCCCCTGCCACCCACGACGCCTTCCGCGGTTTCCCGGGAACCTTCGAGCGCACCGTCGAGGCCTGCCACATGCTCAACGACCTCGGCATGCGCTTCCAGCTCAACACGGTGTTCACCGCCAAGAACATCCATGAGGCACCGCAGATGCTCAAGAACGCCATCGACCTCGGTGCGTTCATGTTCTACACGTTCATGCTCGTTCCGACCGGACGCGGTGCCCAGCTCGACATGCTGTCACCGCTGGAGCGTGAGGACGTCCTGTACTGGCTGCACGACAACTCCACGCGCATCGCCATCAAGACGACCGAGGCGCCTCAGTATCGGCGCATCGCCTTCCAGCGCGAGGCTGTCCGTCAGGGCAAGGAGCGACCGGTTCGCCATGGCGAGCTCTATGAGTGGCTGACCCGCGAGACCAACGAGCTGCTCGGCGACGTCATCGAGGACCCGCGCCCCCCGCGTACTCCGCTGGCCATCAACTCCGGGTCCGGATTCGCGTTCATCGACCACACCGGCGACGTCTACCCGTCGGGATTCCTGCCGATCCACTGCGGGTCGATCAAGGAGAAACCTTTCCCCGAGATCTACCGGACCTCCCCGGTGTTCCAGGGACTTCGCAACCCGAACGGGTTCTCCGGCAAGTGCGGAGCCTGCAACTTCAACCACTTCTGTGGTGGATCTCGTTCGACGGCCTACGCCATGACCGGGGACTATCTGGCCTCCGACCCGTCCTGCGCCTACGTGCCACCGGGCTACCACGGAGAGCTGCCAGAGAGGGTTCCCGCTGACGGACTTCCGAGGGTGTGACGAGGATGTTTCATGGGCCGGACGCCGTGACGACATCGTCACGGCGTCTCGCCATCGTCGGTAATCTCCGACACCGCCAATCAGTACCGCCATTCTTGAAATCGATAACACAAGGTTTGTCTATCCTCAGTACTCCTCACGCCGAGGTGACGGAGACATGAATTCCTCATGGCGAAGTTCCTCCGACCCCTTGCGAGCTCGGCCAGAAATGGGCGACGCTAGCTGTGTATGCCTTTTGGGCACAACATGAGTATTCGGACGAACCCCAGGGAGAATCCATGAATCACCGATGCAGGGCCCGAATTGCCGGCCTGTCGGTGCTGTGCGTGGCCGGTATGGGTGGCAGCTTCATTGCCAACCCGGCCTCTGCCGCACCAAGCGGAAGCGGCACCCCGTCCGCGCCGGCCACATCATGCAACGGCGACAAGAACGTCGAGATCTTCAACTTCAACGACTTCCACGGCCGCATCGCCACGGGTGCCAACCTCTTCACCCCGGTCGTCGAGGCCCGCAAGGCGAATGGAGCCGACAAGGTTCTGCTGCTGAGTGACGGCGACAACGTCGGTGGCTCGACCTTCGAGTCCGGCTCCCTCAATGACGAGCCGACCATCGCCATGCTGAACGCCGCGGGCGTCGAGGCCAATGCCGTCGGCAACCACGAGTTCGACAAGGGCTGGAAGGATCTCGCCGAGCGCATCATGCCGCACACCGAGAGCCCCTACCTGGGTGCCAACGTCTACGAGAAGGGCACCAAGAAGGTTGCCTCTCCCCTCAAGGCGTCGACCGTCATCGTCAAGGATGGTGTCCGTATCGGCATCGTCGGAGCCGTCACTCATGACCTCCCCTCCTTGGTCTCCCCCGCCGGCATCTCCAACCTCACCATCGGTGACCCGGTCAAGGCCGTCAACGCCGAGGCCAAGCGTCTCAAGAGCGAGGGCCTGGCTGACGTCGTCGTCGCCGAGTACCACGATGGCGCTGCTGACGGTTCCGCCGATCCGGCCAGCCAGGGCGGCAACTTCGCCCCGATCTACGCCGACACCTCCGCCGACGTCGACCTGGTCTTCAACGGCCACACCCACCAGGTGTACTCGTGGAAGAACAAGGCCGGCGCCCCACTGCTGCAGGCCGGTTCCTACGGCGCTCACCTGGCCAAGGTGAAGGTGGCCTGGGACTCCGAGCAGAAGAAGCTCTGCTCGACGGACGCCTCGATCACCGATCCGGCCAGCACCCCGGCCGACGACCCGACGATCGCCAAGATCACCTCGATCTACGAGGATGCCAAGGCCAAGTCGGATGAGGTCGGCTCCACAGTCATCGGGCACGAGACCGCTCCGATCACCACCCCGTCGAACGAGACCGACCAGAAGTTCGCCGCCAACGTCCGTAACCGCGAGTCGACGATGACCAACATGGTCGCCGACATGTTCAAGGACACCCTCGGCAAGGACGACCCCGACTTCATCGGTCTGCAGAACCCCGGTGGAACCCGCGCCTCCCTGCTCGAGAAGGACATCACCTACAAGCAGGCCGCCCAGGTGCTCCCCTTCGCGAACACGCTGATGACCACCAGGATCACCGGCGCTCAGTTCAAGAAGACGCTGGAGCAGCAGTGGCAGCGTGATGACAAGGGCGAGGTCCCGTCACGTCCGTACCTGCAGCTCGGCGTCTCCAAGAACGTCACCTACACCTACGACGAGTCCCGCGAGGAAGGTGACCGCATCACCTCCATCCGGATCAATGGCAAGCCGATCGATCCCAGGGGCACCTACACCGTGGGTTCCGGTTCCTTCCTCATCGCCGGTGGTGACAACTTCACCGAACTCGCCAAGGGATCCAAGCCGGTCGACACCGGCAAGATCGACCTGTCCGCCTGGGTTGACTGAATCAAGGCTCAGAAGACCCTCAAGCCTGACTTCGCCAAGCGTGCCGTCTCCCTGACGACCTCCCTCAAGGAGGGCATGTCCAAGGACGCCACCTTCACCATTGGCAAGCCGGCTGACAAGGCAGTTGCCCCCGACACCGTCGACTTCACCTCGAAGGACTCCGTCGTCAACAAGACGATGAAGGCCCAGATCGTTCAGGGTGACAAGACCGTCGACGTCGCCACCACCCCGGTCAAGGACGGCTCATCCTCCGTGACCGTCAAGGTGCCGACCGCCAAGGGGCTGGTCAGCGGTGAGGCCACCATCGTCTTCACCTTCCCGGATTCCGGCACCACGGTGCGCTTCGCCGCCAATCTGTCGGTACCGTCCGGCGATCATCCTGGTGGCGCTGTGGTCCCGACCCCGAAGCCGGGCCAGTCTGGCACCCCGGGCCACGACGTCAACCCGGGAGGAACCCCCGGATCTGACAACAGCTCCAGCAACGGCAAGCCCGGCCTGCCGAAAACTGGCGTCTGATCCAAGGACCGACACAACCTCATACTGAAGAAACCCTGGCCCGAGGAGGAATCCCGGGCCAGGGTTCTTGTGTGTCTGAGTTGGGCAGCAACGGGGTGAGGCCTGCCGACGTGGTGGAAATGCCGGTCATGATGGTGGGTGCTGCCACTTGTCGTAGCAACAACCACCATCAGAATCACGATTGCCCAACATCCCCGGTCGGTACACCTAGAGGTGAACGTGCAGGTAGTCCCCCACACAGACGAAGCGACCACCACGACCTAACCCTGATGGACGACGTGGCAGCGCCACCCGGCACAACGCGGGGACGGCGTGCTGTTCGTTGTCACCACCGTCGTGGTTGGTGGCCACGCCGCGCGGTGCTGGAGAACCCTGACCTGCCATGGCTCATGCAGCATCCGTGGTGGATACGGGCAGGACCCGGGGCCTCCACGTGCAGGAAATCTCTCGTGGGTGGTTCGGATCGAGGGCGTTGAGCACCATCTGGTAGGCGACGGGATCATAGGGTAGGCGGCCGTGGCCATAGGCATCCAGAGGGCAGGCATCCTGCACGGTCATGTTCTTGGCACCCTTGAGGAATGCTTGCGTGTAGGGCGTGATCGTCATGTCGAGTCGGGTGGAGATGACGGTGTAGGCGATGCCCGGGACGGTGTCGCCGTCACGGTAGACCTGTTGCATCAACGCTGATCCCTTGAGTTGCTGGCCGTAGGCCTCCATGTTGTGGTCGTAGCTCCACGTGCTGAGGGAATCCTTCACGGCCTCGGGCAGGCCGTGGACGAGCTTGTCGAGACCGCCGGCAGTGGTGCCGTGGTTGGCGGCCACCAGTCCGATCAGCTTGTCGACCTTGGACGCTCCGCCGTACATCTTGATGTAGGTGTTCGGCAGGATGCCGCCACCCTGCGAATGCCCGACGAGGTCGACCTTCTCGGAGCCCGTCGCTTTCCGGACCCGATCCACAAAGACACCCAGCGCCTGCGCGGAGGCGCGCACATCACCAGTGAAGCCCCAACCCTCGTCGAGGATCCCCACGGGGACATTGGTGGTGAAGGTGTAGACGCAGTACCCCTCATGGGCCAGATGGGGCCCATAGAAGGACCACGTGGCGAACGCATTGCCGCCAGTGCCGGGGATCAGGATGACCGGTCGGTCACCGGGCTTGACCTTGCAGGAGAAGTCGTTCACACCCCGCGGCGCCACGCCCAGGTGCTTCTCGCTGTAGGAACGCGCCATCGACGACGTGTGGAATTCCGGCCCGACGCCGTTACCAGGAATACCGTCGGGGCTGTGGACTGCCGGGACCAAGGGATGGGTATCCCCTGGCGAAGTAACGGCCTGCGCAATCGGCGCGGCAGCCATTAGGACGGCCACGCTCGCGGCCATGACGGCGAATCGTGCTTTGATCTTCATCAGTGACTCCTCAGCGGAACACGGGGAAATTCCGTGAATTAATTTATCCAATTCAAAAAGGGTGAACTACAAAAATTTCATCTCAAGTGGTGACCTGAACGATACATCACATTGAGAATTATCCTCACTCAGCCAGTGAGGTCATTCACCTCCTAAGATAACTTCCGAGAGTTTCAATACAACTTGATAGTAGGGATCAGCGGGGGCGCAGCTCCCCGCCAAGTAGACGCCCCTCGGAGTGTCCTGCGACAGACCTTTGGCGTTCCACATCTGACCTGCGGCAGACCTTTGGTCTTCTAGCCAGACAGGCGCCACGCCTAAGGCCGACTGAAGCCATCCGCATGATCCGACCCCAGTGAGGCTCCATGCAACAAATAACCGCCAACTGTGAACGAAAGTTATCTAATATGGCCGAACGCTATCTTTCGTGAGCCCGTCGGTCATGCTAATTTCGCGACTACTTGGCACGCTATAGCTCCGTGTATCACACTCGTCATCCCGTTGAAGAGCCTTCTTCGTATATGCTGGCGCCTTGCCAGTCATCTCCAGCCCGATTCATCCTGACGGCTGTTGGTAGTTGACATTAGAAGAAGGAATTTCCATGCGCCGAAAATCAGCCCTCGGATTTGTAGCTTTGTCCTTGTTCGCCACAGGGATGGGCATTGCCGCAGCAACACCGGCAACTGCCTCGCCGGCGGATACGGCAGCGCCGGTTCACGTCGACGCTTCACGGTGGACCACCCAGGGGCGTTGGGTGACCGACGCCCAGCACCGCGTGGTCATCACGCAGGGGATCAACGAGGTCGCCAAGAGCGCCCCCTATGCCCCCGATGCCGTCGGTTTCAGTGAGGACGACGCCGCCTTCCTCGAGGCGCAGGGGTTCACCAGCGTCCGACTGGGGGTGCTGTGGGCCGGGGTCGAGCCTCGCCCGGGCGTCTACGACGACGCCTACCTAGCCCGGGTCGAACGCACTGTGCGGATCCTCAACGCCCACGGCATCGCCAGTGTCCTCGACTTCCACCAAGACATGGTCAACGAGAAATACCAGGGGGAGGGGTGGCCTGCCTGGGCCGCGCTCGACCACAACATGCCCAACATCGTCAAGGCGGGCTTCCCTGGCAACTACTTCCTCAACGAGGCCGTCAAATACTCCTTCGACTCCTTCTACGACAATGCCAAGGCCTCCGACGGCGTCGGCGTCGCCGACCACTACGCCAGCGCCTGGCGACATGTGGCCGAGCATTTCCGAGCCGTACCCGGCGTGCAGGGCTATGACCTGATCAACGAGCCGTTCCCGGGCCACCACTACACGCGGTGCCTCACGCAACTCGGTTGCCGCACTGCCGACGCGCGACTGTCGGCCGTCCAGCAGAAGGCTGTCGACGCGATCCGCTCGGTAGACAAGGCCACCACCATCTGGTACGAGCCGATGCAGTTCTTCAACATCGGTGTCGGGACCAACGTTCGGCTCACGGGATCCAACCTGGGGTTGAGCTTCCACGACTACTGCACCAGCCAGGCCACCCTCCACTCCTATGTCGGGTGCACTGCGCCGGACAACCGGGTCTTCAACAACGCAGAGAAGCATTCACGTCAGACCGGGTCGGGGCTGATGCTCACCGAGTTCGGCGCCATCACGACCCCTGCGGTGATCACGTCCCAGATGGACCTGGCAGCTCGCAACCGGGTCGGCGTCCAGTGGTGGGCCTACACTGCCGGTGATCCCACCACAGCCGGCCCTGGCACCGAGCAAGCCATCGTCGACGACCCAGCTCGGCCACCCCAGGGGACCAACGTCGAAAGCGCCAAGCTGGCGCTGATCGCCGTTCCCCACCCGGACCGTGTCGCGGGCACCCCATCCGCGTACCACCACGACCGGTCCCGACGCGTGTTCACCATGACCTGGACCGCCCAGCGGCCCGACGGGTCGCGCGCGGGAGAATCGGACGAGACGACCGTGGTGGTCCCCGCCGTCTCAGCCCCCCACGGGTACGACGTGCAGGCGTCCGGCGCCCACGTCACCTCACACCCGGGCGACCGGGTGGTGCGATTGCACCTCAACCAAGGCAGTGCCACGGCGAAGGTCACGATCACCCTGCGCTAACCCTTCAAGTGTCTTCAGCACCGACCTACAAGTCTCCCAGACACTTTTACGACTGGCCCTCCTCCTTGAGGTGGGCCGGTCCTTTTCGTGTCGCGGGATGCACCTGGCAACACCACCTCCGGCCCCATGGAGAACAGTTGGTATCCTCGCAGGGTATTACGGCCAAAGCATATTTGACGTTCCACGCTTGCCGCTGCCGTCTTAGGGCCATACTGCCGCCACGCGGCTGAGGCGGTGACCAATCAGGGTAACTGGTTGCCGTAGCCCATGTGAGGCCGATGGTAGTCGTAGTGGTGTGCTCTGCCCCCGAACTCACCCCGCCATCCAGTCTCAGAGGTGTGGCAAGCGGACGTAAGCTCAGCCAATCGGTCAAGGCGTGGTGGAATCTCTCGGTCTTCCCATTGACATATATGCGATATATCCGAGTCCACTGGCGTGTGATACTCAGTATCAGCGCCACGAGGACGGTCAGCCACCCCAACGTCACCTGCAGCGCGTGGGCATGGGGGTGGGCAGGGAGTCGAAACGCACGACCACCACAGCGAGGGAAAATTGCCAGAACGAGGAATAGGCACGATGCCGCTACCCCGCCGACGAGAGTCAGCACGTTTGAGGCAGTGAGCAGCTATAGCCCCATGGCAGATACACAATCAGCAGAACTCCCGTAGTCGGCAGGTTCGCGGCCGTGGGAGGTTTCGCGGACGGGGTGCCCGCGACACGGTCCGGGTGGGGAACGGCGATCAGCGCCAGCTTGACGCCTTCGACGTTGATCCCCTGCGTGATGACCACGCGGTGCTGGGCGTCGGTCACCCAACGCCCCTGGGTGGTCCACCGTGAAGCGTCGACGTGAACCGGCGCTGCCGTATCCGCCGGCGAGACAGTTGCCGGTGTTGCTGCGGCAACTGCCCATTCCTCTGGCGAACAACAAATCCGAAAGCTGGCTTTCGGTCAGTTTTAATAACTTTCGTTCACAATCGTGGCGGGGAGGCCAATAACGAGTTCTGATGAGAGAGGAGCTTTGATAGCTTCGGGCCAGCCGCAATGACTATTGCACATCCCTCGAGGAGGATTCCCCCATGAAGCGTTCGGCTCTTATCATCCCAATTTTGGCCGGGGCAGTGCTTGCGCCGGTGGTGCCCGTGGCCGCCGTGGCAGCGCCGGCTCCGGTGAGCCAGTCTGCTGCGCGCCAGCATACCCAGGTCGACGCCGAGCAGGCGCTCGCGCAGGTCAATGCCCGCATCGCCGAGCTGCAGAAGATGCATCAGGCTCAGGTTCCCGCGAGCGACGCCCCGAAGACCAACTACGGTGAGGAGATCCGCAAACTCCTCGACACGGCCTTCGAGCTGCGCACCACGATCGAGTCGATCATTGCCGGCAAGGTGCCGCCAGTGGACCTCTCCACCATCCCGGCTCGTGTCGACCTGCTGACCACCAGCGTGAAGACCATCCAGCAGGCCAACCATGACCTGGTCAACAAGGTGGAGGCCGCCCACGTCGAGCTGGGCTTCTCGATCACCCGTGCCCTGATCCGCACGATCAACCCAACCAGCACCGCGGCGCAGTTGGCCGAGAGCAAGGCCGACGTGCTGGCCACGTACGCGAAGGTCGCAGCCTACCCCGACCTCAAGCCCACCGACACGGCGACCGTGTACGTCAAGGACCGCCTCAACAAGAAGATCTGGCAGACACGGATCAACCGTGACAAGTACCTCCTCGGCAAGAACGCGGAGGGGTACAAGGCGATCAACAAGGCGCTCATTCACGCGACCGGTGTGTGGTTCAATCCCGCTGCCACCGTCCAGCAGGTCGACGACGAGGTGAAGGCTCTGGACCTCGCTTTCCAGGCCGCTCTGGACCGGGGGCCGGCTGACGGGAAGCTGCGTACCAACTGACCCCACCCTCCCGGGACTTCCGTGGAAGGAGACCGGCTCGCCTTGCCCGTGAGTCCGGTCTCCTTCTCGTGTCGGCGTGTCGTTCAGGGCTTGGTCGGCGACGGATTCGCCCCACGGACCGTCCACTTGGTGGATCATTTGTGGCACACGAGAGTTCACAGCCGTGATCGTTCAGGAACGGTCACGGCTGTGAACGCGTCCAGTCGGTGCAGCGTCAAGAGGTGTTCGGCGTCGTTGCCCAGAAGGGTTCGGGCGGTATTGGTTGTAGCGATGGAGCCAGAGTCCAGCACGCTGTGTCGTTCGGTTTCCGAGGTGTAGCAGCGGGCGTTGATGAAGTGGCCACTGGCAGTGGCTTGGCGGGTGACGTCGAGTGCTCCGGTGCGCCAGGGTGCCGCAGCGTCGAAGCCAAGTTGCGTGGCCCAGTCCTGGGAAATGACCCCAACGGGCATGGCCAGCTGAGCCCCTCGTTCGCGGTCGGTCGTGACTCAGGATCTCGTGGTTTGAGGATATTGCAGGTGGGAGTATTCGGTCTGGGATTCAAGTCTCCGTCATCCAAAGCTGCCCAGAAATCTCGCTGTTGACGTTCACATCGCCGAATCGGGGCATTTCCTGGCAGCTCTGTGTAGTTCGCCGCGAGTATGAACCCCGGAAAGACCCTCCCCACACTAGGCAGACTGGACCCACCGACCATGGAAGGAACCCCTGTGAGCAACCAGAACACATCCTCCGTCATCTTCGTGTGCTGGGGAAACATCTGTCGTTCCCCGATGGCTGAATTCGTCGCCAGGAAGGTCTTCGCCGACGAAGGCCTGGAGGCTCGCATCACCAGCGCCGGTGTCAGCGATGAGGAACACGGCGGCCCGATGGATTCGCGAGCCAGGTCCATCCTGAAGTCCCATGGATACCCCTGCTCGGGCCACAACGCTCACCAGATCGACGGGTCCGAGATCATGTCCGCCGACCTCGTCATAGCTGCCGAGCCACGCCACATCCAGATGATGAAGCGGATGGCCCCCGACGCCGACAACCTCCGTCTCATCCGCGACTACGACCCCAACTGCACCCCTGGCACCTCCCTGCCGGACCCCTGGTATGGCCCGGCTGACGGGTTCGAGGACACCCTCGACGCCATCGAGGCCGCAATGCCCGGAATCGTTGACGAGGTGCGCTCCCTGGCCTGATCAGTTCCCTGCCATGGCGCTGGTCCCCCGAGACCAATCGTTGCGGCACTATAGGCTGTCCCCATGAGTTTGTTCTTGGTCGGCGGAGGGTACGACGACTCACTGGTGGAGGTCTATGACGAGTTCGTCTCCCAGGCCCGCCATCACAATGCTGACGCTCCGATTGCGGTGGTCGTGGCCGGTCCGCCCTCCGAGTCCGCCGACCACGCCGCCGAACTGACGCGCATCGTCACCTCCCGGTGGGCTGACGCGAACATCCTCACCATCCACCTCGACGGCCCGGGTACCGCTCCGACGATGGGCGACCCGGCCACCCCGCTGTGGGCAGAGGACGAGTCCTTCCAGCTCCCCGACAATCTCGACGCCCTTGCCGGCATCATCGTCGGCGGCGGTGCCGTCCCCAGTTACATCAACGGTCTTGCACCGGCCGCCGAGCAGCTCTCGATGCTGGTGCGCGGCGGTGCTCCGTGGCTCGGCTTCTCGGCCGGTGCGATGGCCCCGTGCGTCACCGCTCTGGCAGGGGGCTGGAAGCTGCAGGGACGCCAAGTCGGCCAGCAGACAGGTGCTGAGGGCTTCGACGAGGTCACCTTCGTCGAAGGCCTTGGCCTGGTCAGCCTAACCATCTCCACCCACAACGACACCCTTTCCGGCGACGGCCTCATCATCTCGGCCGTCGAGTCCGGCCTGCTTTCCAGCGCCGTTGCCGTCGACGAGGCCACCTGTCTGCGCATCGACGCCTCGACCGGCCACACCGAGGTGATGGGACGTGGCCTGGTTCGCTGGTTCACCCGCGAGGTCAACGGAGTTCTCGTCCGCTCCCAGCGCTCCGTCACCCCGGAACCGGCTCCAGCCCCGCACAAGCCCCGCTTCGACGGTCTGGCAAAGGTGGCGGCGGCGACCCGTGCCGCCCACGACAAGGAGGAACGCGAGAAGGCAGCCCGGGAGCGTGCCGAGGAGAGACGTCGCGCGCGGGGGTCTAAGTCTGCTGATGCCGAGACCAAGTCCTCCGAGGACGCACCTGCCTCCGCAGCCGGCCCCCAGGCCGCCGCGGACCCGACCCCGACGGCAGGCCCGGAACCCGATCCCTGCTCGGATGCCGATCCCACTGCACAGCCCCCGACGGAGGACGTCAAGCCATGAGCATGCACATTCTCGTCGTTGACGACGACCGCGCGGTGCGAGAATCCCTCGCCCGATCCCTGCAGTACAGCGGCTACGAGGTCGACAGTGCTGCTGACGGCGTCGAGGCCCTCGCACACCTGTCCGGCAGCCATCCTGACGCCGTCATCATGGACGTCATGATGCCTCGCCTCGACGGTCTCGAGGCCACCCGGATGCTGCGCAGCAACGGCAACGACGTCCCGATCCTCGTCCTCACCGCCCGCGACGCTGTCGACGACCGCGTGGATGGCCTGGATGCCGGAGCCGACGACTACATGGTCAAGCCCTTCGCCCTGGACGAGCTGCTGGCCCGCCTGCGCGCCCTGACTCGTCGTTCCCGTCCCGAGCCGGAACCCGCTGAGGCCCCCGAGCAGCTGTCCTTCGCCGATCTCACCCTGGACCCAGGCACCCGCGAGGTCGCCCGCGGCAGCCGTCGCATCAGCCTGACGCGCACCGAGTTCGCCCTGCTCACCGTCTTCCTCCAGAACCCGGAGAAGGTGTTGGAACGCTCGTGGCTGCTGCACGAGGTGTGGGGATTCGACTTCCCGACGACCGCCAACTCCCTCGAGGTGTACATCGGCTATCTGCGCCGCAAGACCGAGCATGATGGTGAGCCGCGTCTCATCCACACCGTCCGCGGCGTCGGGTACGTGCTGCGGGAAGCGAATTCGTGATCCGTCGGTGGTGGCGGAAGCTGCTTGATTGGCGTCCACGTCCGCTTCGCATGACGATGGGGCGCCGGGTCAGCCTCCTGGTGTCGATCTCAGTCGTCGTCGCGGTGGCATTGACCTCCCTGTCCGCCTGGCTCATGACGCGCATCTCGCTGTACGACGAGCTGGACGAACAGCTGACACGGATGGCCACCACCATCTCCCCGAGCGTCGCCGCTGACCCTCAGAACCTCGGCGGACTGGAAGCCAGCTCCCTGGCGGCTACGAACACCACACTCATCCTGGTGCGCGCCGATGGCCAGGTTGCCACCGCTCCGGGAGCCGAGGTCACCGTCACCACCGGGGTCCAGGAGCTTGCCGTCGCCCGTACCGGAACCGGTGTCAAGGCTCGCACCGTCATGGACTCCCGTGGAGTTCCGGTACGCATCGTCGCGATCCCGTTCACCTCGGACGGGGTGCACTACGCCCTCGTCGCAGGGCAGAACCTCACCGGCACCAAGGCCACCCTGGGATCACTGTGGATCGTCCTGGTCGGCACCGGCCTGGTCGGCATCGTGCTGACGGCCATTGCCGGATACGTGGCCGGCAACTCTGCCACACGACCGCTGCGTGACCTCTCCCGGGCCGTCCACCGAGTGACGGCGACCGACGAGCTCAGCCCCATCCCGGTCCGCTCCCACGACGAACTGGGAGACCTCACTGTCTCCTTCAATGCCATGCTGTCCTCCCTGTCGAACTCACGGGAACGCCAGAAGCAGCTCATCGCCGACGCCTCCCACGAATTGCGTACCCCGCTGACGTCCATGCGTACCAACGTCGAGCTGCTCATCGCCGACCAGAACAGCCACATGCTCCCCGACCAGGCGCGCAGCGAGATCCTCGACGATGTCGCCGCTCAACTCGGCGAGTTCTCCAGCCTCATCGGCGACCTCGTCCAGCTGTCGCGCGAGGACGCCCCTCCCCCTAGACCTCAGTATTTCGACTTGTCAGATGCTGTTTCGAAGGCCGTCGAGAGAGGACGGCGGCGCGGCCCGAACCTGGAGTTCGACGTTCACCTGGAGTCCCATCCGGTGCTTGGTGACGAGGCAACTCTCGAGAGAGCCGTGACGAACCTGCTCGACAACGCCGTGAAGTTCTCCCCTACCGGGGGTACCGTGACGGTCACGATGGACGGTGACACCGTCGTCGTCAGCGATGAGGGGCCGGGCATCGACGAGGCGGATCTGCCACACATCTTCGACCGGTTCTACCGCTCCGACCAGGCCCGCAACACTCCCGGCACCGGCCTGGGCCTGTCAATCGTGGCGCACACCGTCACCAGTCACCAAGGCTGGATCAAGGCGTCGCGAGCTCCCGGCGGTGGCGCCATGTTCACCATGTACCTGCCGCGGGAGGAACCCCCCGCTGAGGAGTCAACGACATCCTGACGACCTGGCTCGTTTCACCGGCCAACAGATCCCGCACTGCCCAGGCCAGCAGCCAGGAAGCTAGTGACCTGGATCGTTGCTCGTCGAGGTGACGGACAAGGACTTCTGTGACGAGGTCGGCTGCCCTGGTGCCGGCTCCGTCGTCGGTCCGGGTCGTGAAGGGCTGGTTGACGGCGCCTTCCCAGGGGTCGTCGTCGAGACAGAGGACGGTGTGGGAGCACTCGGCTTTCCACTGGGCCTGACCGACGTGGAGCCGGGCTTGGAAGGACTGTTCGACGTGGTCGGACGGCTCGGGGTACCCGACGGGTGCGGGGTGGGCGGCACCGGATCAGGATGGTGCAACTCACCGGCAGGAATGGTCGCTCCCCTGACGGGCTTGAGTTTGTCGAGATTCACGACAGCAGGCTTGCCATTGAGCCACGGCAGCGGGTCGGTGAACTGTCCGTTGACGACGACCTCATAGTGCAGGTGGCATCCCGTTGAGTACCCGGTCGTCCCGGACAAGGCGACGGCCTGGTGGACGTCAACCCTTTGTCCCACCCTTACGCCGATCACCGACAGGTGGTTGTAGGTCGTCGAGACGTGCCTGCCGGCGATCATGCCGTGATCGACCTCGACCCGATTCCCGTACCCGCCCGCAGGGCCCGCGAAGAGGACCTTTCCTGGTGCTGACGAACCTACCGGGGTGCCACACGAAGCTCCGAAATCGACGCCGGTGTGCAGCTTCCAGACGTGGAGGATGGGGTGGAACCTCATGCCGAATGGCGACGTGACCGGGCCGTTGAGAGGTTTCGACAGCAGAACCCCGGTCGGCATGGCGACCTTGGACGGCATGGCGACCTTGGACACTGCCGGACTCGGGGTCGGGGTTGCCGCCTTTACCGGAGCGAGGACCCCAGGGCTGACAGGAGCTGAGGACTAAGTGATGTTCGGGGTCGGTGGGGTCGTGTCAAGCCAGGAAGCCGGCCATGCGGTGGACATCGGCCTGGAGACGAGCTGTTGGTGATCAAGGACGGCTCGCAATCCCGGGTCTGACGGCCATGCGGCATCTACTGACAACCCGACTACGGCCACTCCGACACCGCCGGCGATGACGGTCTTGATGGCCTTGCCCCGCGACACCATGGACAGCCCTCCTCCACGCCGTGAACACTATTGTCACCCTCGTTGGCTCCCTTTTTCCACCCGGCTGGAGCCTTGGTCGCGGCATGTTCACCCACACGTCACCTGCCACGACGAGGGGGTTATCCACAGGAATCCTGTGGATAACCCCCATGGCTGGGGAAAACACATCGATGTCGTTCCACAGCAGGTTCCGAGACCGGTGGACAGACCCTCAACCATCCCGTGAATGCCACCTCGCCGTCTACGCTCTGTGCATGACCAGTCACGTCGTCGATCAGCTCGGCCCCACTCTCGTCATCCACGGTGGCGCAGGCAACGTTCCGCCCCGAACCGGCGAGGATGCCGAGAGGTTCCGGCTGTCCCTACGGCGCGCTTTCGACGCCGGCCAGGCAGTTCTTGACGCTGGTGGGCCAGCCCTTGACGCCGTCACAGCCTCGGTCGTGGCGATGGAGGACGATCCGCTCTTCAATGCCGGACGAGGTGGGGTCCTCACCGCGAAGGGGACGGTTGAGACTGACGCCGCCGTCATGACCGGCCACGGACGTGCCGGGGCGGTGTGCTGTTCACGTCATGCCCGCAACCCGATTCGTCTGGCCCGGGCCATCCTCGCCATGTCACCCCATGTCCTGCTGTGCGACCCTCCTGAGCAGGTCTGCCGAGACTGGGGTCTGGAGGTCGAGCCCCCGGAATACTTCGTGACTGACGCTCGACGGGAACAGCTGGAACGGGTACTTGCCGGACGCCACCAGGCCCCGAGGCATGGCACAGTCGGAGCGGTCGCCCGGGACTACCACGGTCATCTTGCTGCCGCGACGTCTACGGGCGGGATCGTCGCGTCGGCAGTGGGTCGCATCGGTGATTCCCCGGTCGTCGGGGCCGGCACCTTCGCCCGCGATGGGGTCGTGGCCGTCTCCTGCACCGGTGACGGCGAGGCCTTCTTGCAGGGGCTGGTGGCCCACGAGGTGGATGCCCGCATGAGACTGGCAGGCGAACCCGTCAACCACGCAGCCATGGGAGCCCTCACCGACGAGGTCTCGTCACGAGTCACCGACGGCGCACCAGCCACGGGAGGCCTCATCGCCGTCGACGCGTCCGGACGTCTCGTCGTCTGCCATGTGTCGGCGTCCATGCTGGCCGCCTGGCCTGATCACGGCGAGGTGCTGACCTCGGTGTGAGGCTCAGCGCACGACGGGCAGTTCCGGACCGAACTCGAGCATCTGCTCGACCGCCCAGGGGCTCAGCAGGGCCGGCATCGATCGCGCCAGGCCGTACATGTCCTGCCAGCCCACCCAGGTGACCTCTTCGACCTCCTCCGGGTCAGGATTCAGCTCGACGAGTTCCTCGGGAAGGGACAACCGAGCAACGACGACCGGGCACAGCTCGTCCTCGACGATGCCGCCAGCGTCGGTGGCACGATAGGAAAAACCAGGAAGGACGACGCGCATCCGACGCGGATCGAGGTCGAGGCCGAGCTCCTGGTGAGTGCGACGCACCGCCGCGCCGATGATCGTTTCGCCGATCCGCGGATGCCCACAACAGGTGTTCGTCCACACCCCCGGCCAAGCCACCTTCGTCAGGGCTCGTCGGGTCAGCAGAACTCGCCCGCCGACGTCAAGGACGTGGCAGGAAAAGGCCAGATGTCGTGGGGTGTGCTGGCTGTGAACGGTCGCTCGGGGAGCGGTCCCAACCTGGTTGCCGTCGTCGTCGAGCAGGATGACGAGATCGTCGTGGACAGAATCCGCGTCATGGGCAGGCATGCCCCCATCCTCGCCATCGTGATGACTCATGACGTCAAGCTACCAACAACCACGAATTCCGCGAAGTCGAATGCGCTTGGGTCTCCTACGTTGGCTCATCGCCACCTCAAAGGCACCATTGAGATGCTGTATTCGTCACTTCGTCCACCCACCTCCGACGGGAGAGCCATGCCGCACATCCTCGACGTCATCCTCGTGCTGTACCTCGCCATGCGTGCCATGGCCGGGTGGATGCGCGGGGCCGTCGTCGGAGTGGCCAGCCTCATCGGGTTGGTCCTCGGGGTGTGGGCCGGTCTGTGGACCTCCGGCATCGTCGCTGACCAGTTCTTCGACAAGAATTGGACCTGGCTGGCCGCAGGCGCGGTGCGGGTGTGCATCACCCTCGTCATTGCCGAGATCATTCAGGGCATCTGCGTCCACATCGCCCAACGCATCCATCGCGCATTCAACTCGGTGGGGTTGGGCAACGTGGACCGTTTCGGCGGCTCGGTGCTCAGCGTCATCGCAACCGCCCTTGTCGTCACGGTGGCGGCAACAGCCCTCTCCCCCATCCTGCCGCCGTCATGGACCGAGGCCATCGACGAGTCATCCGTCATCACCCAGACCAATCGCGTCATCCCGGACGAGGTCAACGAGGCCGCTGCCCGACTGGTCGGTCGAGCTGCTGACACCTTCCCGAAGGTCTTCGCCGGCGAAGCTCCCCGTCTGCCCGCACCGGCTCCCGACGACGAGGCCGTCACCACTCCTGGAGTGCGGAGCGCAGCTCAATCCATCGTCAAGGTGCGGTCTCGGGCACCACGGTGCGATCGGGCCTCCGAGGGCACCGGATGGGTGAGTTCTCGCCACCGGGTGGTGACGAACGCCCACGTCGTCGCCGGGTCCAACCAGGTCACCGTGCAGGTGGGCGGAACTGGGGCTCGACTGCGAGCCCGCGTCGTCTCCTACGACCCGGACATGGACCTGGCGGTGTTGGCGGTTCCCGACCTTCGTGCCCCAGCCTTGACGATGGCGTCGACTGTCAAGGACGGTGATCCAACGGTCGTCGCCGGATTCCCGCTTGATGGTCCATACACCCTCGAGGCCGCCACCGTGCGTGGGTCGATCATGGCTCACGGTGAGAACATCTACGGCACCGACACCGTCGTCCGCGAGATCCTCTCGCTGCGCGGCACGGTACGTCCGGGCAACTCGGGTGGACCACTACTGACGACGGACGGCAAGGTCGCCGGCACAATCTTCGCCCGGTCCACCGCACAGCCGCAGACCGGGTACGCGCTGTCGAACGACCAGACTCGCAGGTTCATCCGCGCTGGGGCCAACGACACCACCGCGGCTGCGACCGGCTGGTGCACCGTTGGGTGAATTGGTGTCAAAATCTTGAGCGCCCAATGTTCCCGTCGCGGGACGGTTCCGAGCACGTTTGCGGCCCTGATCTCCCGAAACATCATCTGACAAGTACCAACACCGTGCGGTATCCCAGGGCATCCTGTGCCGCACGATGACGCGTCAACGTCCGACACCTTCTCAACGCTTCAGTTCCGGTCCATGTCCCAATAGCATTGGGTCATGGCAGTTTTCATCGTCGAAACCCATTATGATCCCGCCCATTCCGAGGAGCGCATGGCCGCGCGCCCGGCCCATCTGGAGAACCTTGATGTCATGCGCGAGCGTGGCCAGCTCGTCAATGCCGGCCCGCTGGCTGACGGCAGCGGAGCGGTGCTCATCTACACCGTGCCGGACCGCGCCACCCTTGACCATCTGCTGGAGCATGATCCGTACCCGAAGTCGGCGGTTCAGGTGGCGTCCGTGCGCGAGTGGGCTCCGAACTATCACTTCCATCATTGAGGACGCCATGGGTTGAAGCCCGTGATGTCATGGTGACATGACATCGCCGCTGCTCTTCCAACCCTTCACTCTTCGTGGACTGACGGTTCGCAACCGCGTCTGGTTGCCACCGATGTGCCAGTACGCCGTGGACTCCCAGGATGGGATCCCAGGCACGTGGCATCTGGTTCACTACGGCTCGTTCGCTGTGGGTGGCTTCGGCCTCATCGTCGCCGAGGCCACCGCAGTGAGCCCCGAAGGCCGTATCAGCCCTTATGACACCGGGTTGTGGAATGACGACCAGGTAGCAGCCTGGCGCACCGTCACCGACGCCGTTCACAGCCTGGGCGGCAAGATCGCGGTGCAACTGGGCCATGCCGGACGCAAGGCCTCCACCGAGAAGTGGTGGCCGGGATTCCATGGCAGCGTGGTGCCTCCCGAGCACGGCGGCTGGATTCCGGTCGGACCGACCGCCGCGCCGGCGGACGGCAAGCAATACGTCGGCCTGCCCGTCACCACCCTCGACGAGGACGGCATCGCGAAGGTCATTGACAACTTCCGCTCCGCTGCTGCACGTGCCGTGGAAGCTGGGTTCGACGCCGTCGAGATTCACAGCGCCCACGGTTACCTGCTGCATCAGTTCTACTCGCCGCTGTCCAACACCCGCGCCGACGGCTGGGGCGGTGACTTCGACGGACGTGTCCGCCTGCCACTGGAAGTTGCGAAGGCTGTGCGTGACGCCATCCCTGACACCATGCCCTTGTTGGCACGTCTGTCGGTCACCGACTGGCGGGACGACGGCTGGCAGGTGGAGGACTCCGTCGAACTGTCGCGTCGTTTTGCGGAAGTCGGAGTTGACCTCCTCGACGCCTCCTCAGGAGGAAACTCGTCGGCGCCCATCCCCGTCGCCCCGGCCTACCAGGCTGACTTGGCAGCTCGAGTGCGCACCGAGGCGGGCATTCCCACCGCCACCGTCGGCATGATCTGGACCGCAGAGTTGGCCGAGGAGCTGCTCCAGAAGGGCAGTGCCGACGCCATCATGATCGGACGGGCAGCTCTGCGGGACACCAACTGGCCGTTGCGCGCCGCCCACGAGTTGGGAGTTCCCAACGAGGACGCGCCGTGGCATCCGGCGAGATTCCGGGGAGCGTGGCGCTGAGGACGTGGAGTTTCAGCGTTTCTGACGCTCGACGAAGCCCGGTGACGGCGGCGTGTTCGGTGCCACGAATCCGCCGGCCGTCAGGGGGTCGTCACGGTGTGCGTCCATGAGACGCCCAAAACGCTCAATGCCCCTACATCTTGTATTGACTCTTATTGATCAGCGTTCATATAGTGGCGACTGCACATGGTTCCCGTGTTCGCACGGGCCAAGAGGGAATCCGGTGAGAATCCGGAGCTGCCCCGCAGCGGTATACGAGAACGACCGCCGTCATCACGCACTGTGCTTCGGCATGGGAAGCGACGGCCAGTAGGCAACAAGTGCTCGTGAGTCCGAAGACCTGCCAGGTGTGGTCCCGCAACCGCGGGGCCCGGTTCGCGATCTCGCGGGAAGTGTCGCAGCGTTCATGGGGACCAGTGTCCCCGCCGCATTCCGCCCGGTCGCGTGCCTACGGCATCGCACGGAGGAATTGCAATGAGCGCCGACCCCATCTCGACCATCCGCGTCCGCAAGCGCGACGGATCCCTGGCCCCTTACGACGGCAACGAAGTCGCCGCATCCATCATTGACTCAGCCCGTGGGCTCGACGACGCCGTTGCCCGGGCAACCCTGCTGCAGGCCGAGGTGGAGATCACCCTATTCGACGGGATCACCACCGACGCCTTGGACGAGGCCGTCATCCAGGTGGCTCTGGGCAATGCCAAGGACGACCCTGCCTTCGACACCATTGCCAGCCGAATCGCCGTCAAGAAGCTGTACAAGGAGGTGTTCGGCGACACCCACGACGGTCTCGGTGACGCCAGCCCCGAGCGGGTGCGAGACCTCCACCATGCCTACTTCCCGCGCACGATCGACAAGCTCGTCGCCGACGGCCACCTTGACGAGCGACTGGGGCGGCTCTTCGACCTCGACGCCCTCGCCACGGCCCTTGATCCCGCCCGTGACGACCTCATCGGCTTCACCGGCGTGCGCACCATGGTCAACCGTTATCTGCTGCGTACCCCCGACCAGCGAGCGTTGGAAGTACCGCAATACTTCTGGATGCGCGTGGCTATGGGGCTCAGCCTCACCGAGGACGATCCGACCTCCTCTGCCCTCGCCCTCTACGACTCGATGAGCAACCTGCGTCATCTCGCGGCTGGATCCACCCTTGTCAACGCGGGCACCCCGGCTGGCCAGCTGTCCAACTGCTTCGTCATGCGCACCGAGGACGACTTGGAGCACATCGCCCGGACGATCCGTGACGTCATGTGGATCACAAAGGGCACCGGCGGCATCGGGCTGTCGATGTCTGACCTGCGCTGCGAGGGGTCACCTATTCGCTCCGACAACACTGCGTCGACCGGTCCGATCCCCTTCATGCACACCATCGACTCGACGCTGCGAGCCGTCTCCCGAGGAGGCAAGAAGCTCGGCGCTCTGTGCTTCTACATGGAGAACTGGCATATGGACTTCCCCCAGTTCCTCGACCTGCGGCAGAACTCCGGTGACCCGTACCGACGCACCCGTACCGCCGACACTGCGGTGTGGATCTCCGACGAGTTCATGAAGCGCGTCGCCAAGGACGAGGACTGGTACCTCTTCGACCCCGCCGAGACCCCCGATCTCACCGAGCTCACCGGGTCGGCCTTCTCGAAGCGTTACGCCCACTACATCGCCGAGGCCGAGGCCGGCCACATCAGGCGTTTCCACCGCACCACGGCCCGCGAACAATTCCGAGCCATACTGGTGAGCCTGCAGACGACATCCCACCCGTGGTTGACGTGGAAGGACAGCGTCAATACCCGCGCGTTGAACAGCAACACCGGGACGATCCACTCCTCGAATCTGTGCACCGAGATCTGCCTGCCCCAGGACCGCGACCACACCTCGGTGTGCAACCTGGCTTCGGTCAACCTCGCCGGGCACCTCGTCGGGCCGCGCGGGAAGCGTCGCATCGACTGGAACCAACTGGCCGCCACCACTCGGCTGGCGGTGCGCCACCTCGACAACCTCGTCGACATCACCGCTTCGGCGGCGCCTCAGGCCGAGCGATCCAACGTGGAGAACCGGGCCATCGGCCTGGGCGTCATGGGGCTGACGGACATGCTCGAGCAGGTGCGGATTCCCTACGACTCCTCCGAGGCCTGCGAGATCGTCGACCGGATCATTGAATTCATCAGCTGGCACGCCATCGACACCTCCGCTGATCTGGCCACCGAGCGTGGCTCGTACCCGATGTTCGCGGGATCCGGCTGGTCGGAGGGGATGGTCCCGGTCGACACTCTGGCCGTCCTGGAGCGCGACCGTGGCATTCCCGTTGACGTCGACCGGACGACGAGGATGGACTGGGACGGGCTGCGTACCAAGGTGAGTCGCGGGATGCGCAATGCCACTCTGATGGCCATCGCCCCGACGGCGTCGATCGGCCTGGTCGCTGGCACGACGCCGGGTCTGGACCCGCAGTTCTCCCAGATGTTCTCCCGAGCCACCTCGGCCGGGAAGTTCCTCGAGGTCAACCGCAATCTGGTGGCCGACCTCAAGGACCTCGGGCTGTGGGAGAAGGTACGCGAGGAATTGCTGCGCCGCCAGGGGGATCCCAGCGAGATCGAGGCCATCCCGGCCTCCCTACGGCGTCTGTACCGCACCTCCTTCACCCTGGATCCGATGGCCTACCTCAACGTGGCCGCCCGGGCGCAGAAGTGGGTGGACCAGGCCATCAGCCGCAACATCTACCTGGCCTCCCGGTCGGTCGGCGACATGGAGGACCTCTACACCGCGGCATGGCGAATGGGCGTCAAGACGACCTACTACCTCCACATGCTGCCCCGTCACACCGCCGAGCAGTCAACGGTGGCGGTCAACAAGGCTGCCGGACATCGCAACGGTCCTCGTCGTGGGTTCGCCACCGCAGCACGGCGTGACACCAGCACCGCGACCATCGAAAAGCCCCTGACCGAGGTACTCGACGCCGAACCCGTCATGGCCCTCGATCTCGTCGACGGCACCTCCTGCCCGGTGGACCCACAGGAGCGCCTGCAGTGCGAGTCCTGCCAGTGACCGACGACCGTTCCACCCACTGAAAGCGAGAACACCATGATCCTTGGATCCGGAATCCACGAGGGGTTGCTGCTCAAGCCCGTCATCTACCCGTGGGCCTACGACCTCTACAACCAGGCCGTGGCGAACACGTGGTTCCCCAACGAGATCCAGCTCGACGAGGACCTCGCCGACTTCGGCCGGATGACTCCCGACGAGCACCATGCCCTGACCCACCTCATGAGCTACTTCAACCCCAACGAACTGCTGGTCAACAAGGCGTTGGCCTTCGGGGTCTACCCCTACGTCAACGCAGCTGAGTGCCACCTCTACCTGGCCAAGCAGATGTGGGAGGAGGCCAACCACTGCATGGCATTCGAGTATGTCCTCGAGACCTTCCCGATCGACCGCGACGAGGCCTACCGCTCCCACGTCCACGTCCCGTCGATGGCCCGCAAGGAGTCCTTCGAGGTGGCCTTCATCAAGCGGATGACCGAGCAGACCCTCGACATCACCACCGTCGAGGGCAAGCAGGACTTCGTGCGCAACCTGGTGGCTTACAACATCATTCTCGAAGGCATCTGGTTCTACTCCGGGTTCATGGTCGCGCTGTCCTTCCGGCAGCGAAACCTGCTGCGCAATTTCGGCTCCCTCATCGACTGGGTGGTCCGCGACGAGTCCCTCCACCTGAAATTCGGCATGAACCTCATCCTGACGGTGTTGGAGGAGAACCCGGAGGTCGCCACCGAGGAGTTCGCGACCGAGATCCACGACATGATCGTCGAGGGGGTGTCCATGGAGGAGCAGTACAACCGCGACATGCTCCCCCGCGGCATCCTCGGGATGAATGCTGATTACGTCAATGACTACGTCAAGTACCTGGCAGATCGTCGCCTAGAGGAGCTCGGGTTCGAGCCGGAGTACCGCGTCGCCAACCCGGCGAAATGGATGGCCACGGCCAATGACACCCTCCAGCTGGTCAATTTCTTCGAGGCCACCAACACCTCCTACGAGGTCAATGCCCACGCCACCGGTGGTCGGTGAGATCGGGAGCGGACCCCGATCTTCGACGAGTCCCCGTTCGTGGGGTATTCGTCACCCCGTTGGCGAGCGTGCATGAAGTCGCCATGGCATGCACGCGGACGATGTCAGCCCCAAAATATGCTTTGGGACTGACATCGTCCCTTGTTAGGGTCCTATAACGTGGACGAACTCTTCAGCCCTCCCGGAGGCGAATGGCATCCGGTCTCCCCGAAATTCGTGACCGTCAAGAGGCTCATGGTCTGTCTGACCTGGGGTATCCTTACGGTCGCCCTCGCCGTCGTGCTGGGGATCGTCGTCACCTGGTGGGCCGGTGTCATCGCGACGGTCGTCGGTCTGGCCTTCACCGGATGGCGATTCTCGCGGATGCCGGCCGTCGTCGCAGCCATGGGCTGGTGCGAACGCGGAAGCGACCTGTGCATTCGTTCCGGCCCGTGGTTCCGTCGCATGGTCATCGTCCCCTACGGTCGAATGCAAGCCGTCGAGATCAACGCTGGCCCCTTCGATCGACGCTGGGGTGTGGCATCCGTGGAACTCGTCACCGCTGCCATGGCGACCAACGCTTCCATTGACGGCCTGCCCGCTGAGGAGGCCAAAGCCCTGCGTGAACGGATCACGGAAATGGCTGAGGAGAAGGACGCGGCCCTGTGACCCCGGAGGAGCAGCCCCGCGAGGAGGGCCGAACCGACATCGTCATTCCCTCCGCCCCGGTAGCCGAGCAACCTGCCTCCGCGAAGGCCGTGGAGAGGCGCCCCCACTGGGCGACCCCGCTGGTGCGCGGCTGGATGGTCATTGCTGCCGCAGCCTTCATTCTGCTCAAGCAGTTGCTCGAGGACGGCAAGGACTTGATGTCATTGTCCCTCCGCGACCTCGGAATCGGCGGCAGCATCGTCGTCATCGTGGCCATCCTGCAGATCGTTGTCGGCGCCTTCGTGTGGGCGACCACGAGATTCCACATCGACGAGGAGGAGGTGCGCATCGAGCACCGCTTCATCACCCACGAATCCGACCGGCTGGCCTTGTCCAAGATCCAAGGGGTCGACGTCGTCCAGCCCTTCGCCGCCCGGATTGTCGGTCTGGCAAGCCTCAACATTGACGTCGGGGCGTCCAGCTCCAAGAAGATCGAGTTCCTGAAGCGTCACGAAGCCTACGAGCTGCGCGACCTGCTCATTTCTCGGGCCCATCATGACGCTGCCCAGTCCCATGCTGGCAGGGCGGACGACGGCGTCGGCTCTCAGTGGTGGGATCGACGCCGCGATGAGCACGAGATCGTCAGTGTCACGGCCAAGCGAGCCCTCACCGCCGGGTTCCTGTCGATGACCTTCCTCATCCAGCTGCTGGCCCTGATCGTGTCGATCGTCATCAGCGTCGCCAACGACCAGCCGCTTGGTATCGCCGCCATCCTCGCCCTCTTGCTGACGATGATCGGTGTGGTGTGGAAACAGCTGGACGCCGCGTGGAAATTCTCCCTGCTGAGGTCAGGAGGTGCCCTCAAGGCGGTTCACGGTCTCACCAGCCTGACGACGCGCACTGTTCCGGTACGCAGGGTGCAGGCAGTGGAGGTGTCCACGCCCCTGCTGTGGCGTCCGTTGGGAGTCTCCCGCATCACGATGACGGTGCTCGGCGGGGCCGGACTGTCGGACGTCGAGCAGTCGACAGTTCTGCTGCCCATTGGTGACGACGAGCAGGTCCGCGCCGCCCTCGACGCGTTGTGGCCCGGATTCCGGCTGGACTCGGTGCACCTCAACGGAATCCCGAAACGTGCCCGGTGGTTCCGCTGGTTCGACCAGACGGTCATCGCATGGGGGTTCGACGAGGAGGTCGTCGTGACACGGGAGGGGCTGTTCAATCGCACCCTGAGCGTCGTCCCGCACGCCCGATCGCAGTCGGTGCGGCTGGCACAGGGGCCGCTACAGCGTCGGCTCGGACTGGCCGATTTTTACGTGGACACCTCATCGGGCCCGGTGACGGTGTCGTGTTCCAACCTCGACGCCACTGCTGCGCGAACCTTCGCCATTGGCCAGATGGACCGTACCCGTGCTGCCCGGGCCCGGGAGCTGTCACCGATGGACCATCCCGTGACCGACCCTGCCGGTGCTCCTGACCCCGCAGGTATTTCTGACCCCGCAGGTGCTCCTGATGCCGGCGGGCTGGTCGACGCAAGGCCAGGCGAGGCCGAGTCCGCCGCTGACCCCAGAATCTGAACCAGCTGCGCCACTTCTGCGCACCCGCGCCGTCAGGCACGGCGCCGGCGTCGCTACGTCGGGGAATACCTCTGGTACTTGCGCCGTCGTTGCTCACCTGCGCCATGACTGCGCATCTCGACGTCTGATCGGCGATGAAGCTGCGCCATTTTGGTGCACCTGCGCCAGTTTTGACCGTCTACCGCCCTCCTCCACCAGCCTCAAAAACCTAGTTGCGCCAAGATTGTGCAGTTGCGCCGTCCAAACGCGGCGCAACTGCACAGATATGGCGCAGCTAGCGGAAACCTGGCAACGCCCCACCGCTCACCGTTGGCAACCGCCTCGCCCCTCACTTTCTCTCCTCCCTCCGCCGCCACCCGTTACGCTTGTTCACCATGAGCAACGTGCTGGGAATTGACGTCGGCGGCTCCGGGATCAAGGGAGCCCCGGTTGACCTCGACGTCGGAGACTTCGCCGAACCGCGACTTCGCATCCCCACCCCTGAGAAGTCGTCCCCCAAGAACGTCGTCGCCGTGCTGCGCGAGATCGTCGACAACTTCACCCCCACCATTGGCGACGGACCGGTTGGCATCTCCTTCCCCGCCCCGGCACGCCACGGCGTCATCCCCTTCATCGCCAACCTCGACCAGGGGTGGGCTGGCCTGCACGCCGAGGACTACATCAGTGATGCTCTCGGCCGCCCCGTGACCGTCCTCAACGACGCAGACGCCGCTGGCCTGGGTGAGGTCCACTACGGTGCAGCCAGGGGTGTCCCGGGCGTCGTCATCCTCACCACCCTAGGCACTGGCATCGGGTCTGCTGTCATCAACAATGGCATCCTGCTGCCGAACACCGAGCTCGGCCATCTCGAGATCGATGGCCATGACGCCGAGAAGCGCGCCGCCTCCTCGGTCAAGGACCGCAAGAAGATGTCCTACAAGGATTGGGCGACCAAGCGCCTGCAGCGTTACTACGAGGTCGTCGAGATGCTGTTCTCCCCCGACCTCTTCGTCGTCGGCGGCGGTGTCTCCAAGGACCACGAGAAGTTCTTCAAGTACCTCAAGCTGGAGACCCCGATCGTCCCGGCTCAGTTGCTCAACCGAGCCGGCATCATCGGCGCAGCCTGGCAAGCTCGGTGGCGCTTGGAGCACCCCGACGTCACCGAGGGGCAGGTCGTCGAGGCCACCAAGAAGGCCGGGGACGACGACTGACGTCTCAGTAATCCTGCAACACAGTACGATCGCCCATCCTTTCCGGATGGGCGATCGTACTGGCTCCTGCTACCGATACGTCAAACCCGTGTACCACTCGTTTTTGGTACCACAGCACGATGCCTGATGACCCGCTCCACTGGCACGGTGGATGCCATCCCGATCATCACCCCCATGACGAGGAAGGACATCTCATGACCAGCCAACAGCTCATCCTTGGTCTCATTGCCATCGCCATTCTCGTAATCCTCCTTATCCCCACCCTCGTCATCAAAACTCGCAAGGAGCGCAAGCTTCCGGGTGAGCCCAAGCCGGTAACAAAGGGCCGGCGATCCTGCGCCCTGCTCATCGATGTGATTTGCGTAAGCGCCCTCACCGGGATCGGGTGAGGCCTCTTCGTGGGCGGCACCGCGCTGTACGAGATCAGCGATATCGCTCACAAGTCAGCCATCGAGTCGGCCACCAAACCGATCGGCACCGCACTCCTCCTGGCCATCAGTATCGGTTACGTCATCATCTCAGTGGCAGGACGCCTCGGCTCCTCCCCAGGAACCAACGCCATGCGTCTCGCGTGGGTTGACGCGGATGGGCACCCGTCTGGACGAGTTCACACCTCCGTCATCGGTGCGGCCTTCATCCTCTCGGTTCTCGGCAAGACATGGGTTGGCACGTTAGAGTCAATCGGCATCATCATCCTGTTCATTGAGGCCGTCTCGGTGCTGTGGGACGAGCGGGGCATCATCGCCAAGGTCATGCATCTTCATCTCGTCGACACGAAGGCCACCACGACACGCGCGCAATGATGTAGGGACACAGTGATCGCCCGCCTCAGATTGAGACGGGCGATCACTCATTTCCGGCCGTCGCCGGAGGCAGCTGGCACCGTTTCAGCCCTGACGAGCCTTCAACCGCGGGTTCTTCTTGTTGATGACATAAACGCGGCCACGGCGGCGCACCACCTGGGAGCCGGGCTGGTCCTTGAGGGCTCGCAAGGAGTTCCTGACCTTCATAATCTTCCTGTTCGTCGTACTCGAGTCTTTCTGATACTGGTTCTCATTACCATATCAGCCTCGTCAACTCGAGCCCTAGCCCATAACCCATGTCGGACTCGGTTTTCGTCCCGCAGGAGGATGCGCGACGACACCTCGACCTGCAATATTGACCATCGCTCATCATCGGAAGGCCCCATGCTCGAAAAATCACTCATCTCGGTGCTCATTGGCGCAGGCATCAGCGTCGTCACGTTCGTCCCCGTGCTCATCCACCAGTTCAGGCGCTTCGGCGCACCCTCTTTCGGACGGATGGTGCTGATCTTCACCAACTTCGTGTATGTCAGCGCGCTCATCGCCTACACGATCTTCCCAGTGCCGCCACTGTCCGATGAATACTGCGCAGCCCATCCGCGTCACTTCATCCTCGATCCCACCGAGTACTTCCGTGACATGGCCCACCACTTCGCCGGTGCACCCATCATGGAGGTGCTCACCAGCTCCTCGATGATGCAAATGGTGCTCAACGTCGCCCTCTTCGTTCCACTGGGCTTCTACGCAGTCCGACTGCTCCGGATGCGCCCCTGGATCGCGGTGCTGTTCGGCTTCGGAACCTCCCTAGTCATCGAGCTCACCCAGTACACCGGAAACTGGTTCATATCCAACTGCCAATACCGCGTCGCTGACATCAACGACCTCATCACCAACACCCTTGGCGGTATCTTCGGCGTCCTCACCACGACTTTTGCCCCACACTTCTCGCAAACCCCCGAGAAGATGGAGAAGCAAGCCGACGAGTCGCGCGCAGTCACCAAAGGACGGCGGTTCCTCGCACTCCTCATTGACGTCTGGTGGGTCGTCCTCATCGACATCGCAGCCATGGGCATCACAGCCGCGATCGGCATGGTCTTGCTCTACAACAACCCCGAGAACAAGATTGCCGCCGAAGACGCCATGGAAACCTGCGGGACACCGCTTCTCGTGGCTCTCAACCTCGTCTACGTCATCATTGCCATGGCTGGACGCCTCGGCGTCTCTCCCGGGATGGGGACGGCCCACCTGGCCTGGACCACATCCCGTGGACTACCCGCAGGCCGACGTCATAGCCTCGTCATCGGTATGGCCCTCATGTGCTCTCACCTCGCCGACACCAGATTCAGCATCTTGGCAAGCATCGGAACCATCGTCCTGCTCGTCGAACTCATCTCGGTGTTGTTCACTGCGCGTGGCCTGGTCGGAAAGATCATGGGGCTCAACCTCGTCGATGCCCGAACCATCGAGGAACGCCCATAGCTGCCACGAGTGCCGCAGCCAGCCAAGGCTGCGGCACTCGTGCGTGAACTAATCAGGCAAACTCGAGGCCTCC